>Ga0206118_100138_pt1 | contig 84790 bp, 73 predicted proteins | sample 3A20Ametagenome_FD_177999 | JGI IMG/M metagenome (GOLD analysis project Ga0206118, IMG submission 177999) | Enriched microbial communities from leaf-cutter ant dump, University of Wisconsin, Madison, United States - 3A20A | ecosystem: Environmental > Terrestrial > Nest > Insects nest > Nest dump... | reverse complement strand
GGGCGTCTCGGTGGCCAATATTCTCTCGACCATGCAGGGGTATATCGGCGGGGTATATGCCGCTGACTTTACCAAATACGGAAAGCAATACCGCGTTATGGTGCAGGCTTTGCCGGAAGCGAGGATGGATGCCGGATCGCTCAGCCAGCTCTATGTAAGGACCAAATCCGGGCAGATGGCCCCGCTGTCCCAGTTTGTTTCGCTCAAACGCGTGTTTGGTCCACAGTCGATCAACAGGTTCAACCTCTTTACCTCGGTTAAGATCACGGGCTCCAACGCACCGGGATACAGTACGGGCGATGCCCTTAATGTCATCAACGATGTAACGGCCAATCACCTCCCATCGGATTATACGATCGATTATTCCGGCCTGACGAGGGAGGAGATCAGCGCGGGATCGCAGACCCTGTATATCTTCCTGCTGTGTGTGGTCTTTGTATATTTCCTGCTTTCCGCGCAGTACGAAAGCTTTGTCCAGCCGCTGTCGGTCATATTTTCCCTGCCGTTCGGCATCATGGGCGCCTTTGCAGGACAAAAGCTCGCCGGGCTCGAAAACAATATTTATTTCCAGATCGCGCTCATCATGCTGGTGGGATTGTTGGCGAAAAACGCCATCCTTATAGTGGAATTCGCATTGCAGCGGCGAAGGGCGGGAGAGTCGATCGCCGATTCTGCCATTCATGCTGCACAGGCCCGGTTGAGGCCGATCCTGATGACCTCCCTTGCATTTATATGCGGTATGTTGCCCCTGGTGTTTGCGACAGGGATCGGAGCAGCCGGCAACAGGTCGATAGGCACTGGTGCAGCCACGGGATTGCTCGTGGGGACTATTTTTGGGGTATTGGCCGTGCCTGTGCTGTACGCGATCTTCCAGTGGCTCCAGGAAAAAATAGTCCCGCTCAATAAGAAAAACCTTCAGGCATCACAAAATTGATAGCAATGAAAAGTTCTGTTATGGATATTTTTTTGAAAAAGAAGTCTTTGTTCATTGTCTCCGGCATGATGTTCTTTTTTTCATCTTGTTTTGTGGGGAAAAAATATCAGCGGCCGGATGAACTTTCCCGTCTCAATGTGTTCCGTCCCGAATACCAGCAGGTCGACAGCAGCAATATCGCAGAGATGGACTGGAGGTCTTTTTTCCGGGATACCGTCCTCCAGGGCTATATACAGACCGCACTGGACTCCAACAACAACTTCCTCATCGCACAGGAAAACATCAAGGCCGGCAACGCTTACTACCTGCAGGCAACACAGGCTTTTTTCCCTTCAGTGTCCATAGGCCCCGGCATTACATATACGACACAATCACTCAACACGCAGTTTGGACAGATCATAGGAGAAAGACGGCATATCGCACAGTTCGACGTGACCGCCGCTGTCAGCTGGGAGGCTGATATCTGGGGCAAGCTGTCCAGCGCAAAGCGCGCTTCCCTGGCCCAGTGGCAGCAATCTGTCGCTGCAAAGCAGGCTTTCCAGACTACCCTGGTCAGCTCTGTGGCATCGATCTACTACCAGCTATTGATCCTTGATACACAGAAGGCCATCACGCAACAGACGATCGAGACCAGGACCGCTTCCCTCGAAACCTCCCGGGCCTTAAAATCCGCCGGAACACTGACCGAGGTCGCCGTCCAGCAGAGCAATGCGCTTGTGCTCAATGCCCGGGCGTTGCTGCTGACGCTCGATTACCAGATCAAGGTCCTGGAAAACACGCTCAACGTCCTCCTGGGTAAGCCGGCAGGGCCGGTCGCCCGGCTTTCGCTCGACAATCAAAGCTTTGTCAACGACCTGACCTATGGCGTTCCCTTGCAACTGCTTAGCAACCGGCCGGATATCCGGGTCGCCGAATATAACCTGGTGGCCGCTTTAGAACAGGTCAACATCGCCAAAGCGTCTTTTTATCCGGCCTTTCGCATTACGGGATCCACCGGCTTGCAAAGTATCGATATCGATCATTTGTTCAGTGTAAGGTCGATCTTTGCCAACGTAGTGGGCTCTCTGACACAGCCCCTGTGGAACCGGCGCCAGCTGCGCACCCAGCACGAGGTCAGCCTGGCCAATCAGCAGATCGCTTATCTTCGTTACCGGGAGTCCCTGATCCAGGCCGGCCGGGAGGTGTCTGATGCCCTGGCAGCCTACGACATGCAGGATAAGCTCATCGGACTGAAGCAACAGGAATACGAAGCCTACCGGAATGCTACCGAATATTCACAGGAGCTCGTCAATTACGGTCTTGCCAACTATCTCGAAGTGTTGCGCGCGCAGGAAAATGAACTCAGCGCACAGCTGAGTGTGCTCAATGCCCAATACGGCAGGATCAATGCGGTGATCACTCTGTATAAAGTATTGGGCGGAGGCTGGCAGTGATCAGGCTGCCGGGTTGTGTGGCGTCCTATATGGATATTGCCGATCATGCATGCCTGCATTTTATATCAAATGCAATAAAAAAATAGTTTTGGGCAGGTTTGTATAATCGATATTACAAGGAGGCCCCTGATAACTGACAGTAGATTTTTCTCCAAAGCAGCTGCGTATTTCACCGGTAGTCAGACCAAAAGAATCAAGCGTGCTTTTCCCGTATTTTTTATCTCAGTGTGCCACACGAAATACTTCCATTCCACAGGATGGTCCGGACGAAATATATCCCGGCGGGCTTTCTGAAATATCAATCTGATCTCCTGCCATTTTACATTCAACCGGTCTTCCTGAAGCGTCTTGAACGACTATTTCTGCCACAGCATGATCCGGCTTGATATTCAGGTTAAACCGGCCTGAAGACGGATTGGGAAAAATGGAGATTATATTTTCTTCCGGGCTTATCAAGCTGATAAGTTGACTGTACGAAATAGTTCCGTCCAGGCCAATCATTTTTAACCGGTAATAACCGATACCAGGCTGCGGATTATTGTCAGAAAATGTATAATCTTTCTTTTCCACCTCATCGGTGAGCTGGCAAACAAATAATCCTGATACAGACATCTGACTAAGAGTTGACCGCCCTGAACATCCAAACTATTCCCAAAGTTGTCGTTCGCACGCCTTATAGGAGCACAGATTTTTTTGATAAAGCCCCAATTGTATTCTCCTCCTTGATCTTTGTAGTAAATGTACTCCATCCTAGCACTATAAAAACTATTAACAGTTTTCCCGTACACCCAACAGCAGCGATTTCATCGTATATACTAACAGAAAACCCATAATATACTCAACGGAAATGATTTTGATCATTTTTGAAACGGCCAAATGCCCTGTATATATCATATTTGGAATCTATAATGTGGTCAAACCTATTTCCAAACAGTATAGTTACCCAAATTTACAAGCTGTGTAGTACTTATTCTTTAAAGTGCCGGGACATTTGGTGTAACCCATCTACCATTTTCCCATTTAGGTCCATTTGGAAATACGGTAGTGACCCATTTCCCTGGCTTCCAATATCTATTTGCATTAACTAATGAGTTATTCATACTTGGCACAATGATATTGCTTACATTGACGGGAGGAAATAATAAACTCATATTATCATTATACATGACATTTACCCACTGACCACCTGATACGGTATGGCCTGTTTGTGATGAAGTGCCAGGATGACTATCAACTATAATTGCATCAGCGCTGTTTGAAAAATTAGGCTTCCATTTCTGATATTTATTTGGTGAAACGTACTTAGTAAAAGATTTATGGGGTGAAGTATATTGACTATGTGGGATAGGAGATTGTGACCACCTTCCTTTTTGCCAACCACAAGTTTCTCCTGAGGAAATCCATTTTCCGGGAATCCAATATTTCCTATCCCCGTTAAATGGCATTGGCGTATATAAAGAAGTAGTAGAATAGACAGGCTGTGGCATCATGTCTCTTTCATCTGCTCTTAAAGGATACCAGTCACCAGGCACCCAGGATTTTAATCCATTATTCTCAAGCTTATAATATCCCTCAATCCAAAGGAAGCCTCGATTATTGGAGTTTTGAATTTTAGTTGTATATCCGTAAGGACTTTTACTCCATTCGCCGCTTTTCCAGATACAAGTTTGATTGAGCAGTTTCCAATGGCCTGGAATCCACACATTTTTTCCCTTGGGTCTGTTTGCAATATCCGGTTCGTTATTCACCTTCTGAGGTGGCCCTAAACGATTACAATTATCACACTCACTCGGTCTTATCTTTTCAAAAGTTGTTGTACAGCTACAATTAACGACTTTTGCTATATTTTTTCCGCCAATATTGCCATTAAGCACAATGCTGTTGTTATTTGGACACGATGAAGGTTTAGGGCAAAGGTTGATTAATATATTTTCATTCAGTGAGTATTCCTTTTCAGGCTCTTTTAAAACATAATTGTCAGATGTCAGCCTAAACTTAACCTTTCTGTATTGTCTGTCAAAATGGCTAAAATTAATATCACCTGATGAAGTAATTGATCGGCTTTCTTTCTCCTGATTGTCTATTATCAATTTTAGTGTTCCTGCGTTCTTCACATTGTTACCATTTGGCAATTGCACTCTAACTGTCTGTGTAAAATATCGCGGTGTCACGGTAAAGGTCATAGCCGTATCTAAAATATGATTTGCAAGTGTGTCAGCTGTAAAGTAATTATTTGATTTTGATATTAAAAACCTGAACTCAATCTTGTGTTCGAACATAGGCATATTCTTAAAAAAAGCAACTCCTGAACTTTGATCAATTGTATCAGCGTAGTATATCCGACCCTCTTTTGTTACAATAGAGATACTATCTAATGGAGTATTGGTTTTCTTTCCATCTATCTTGACCTTTGTGGTAAAGCTTGAAATCGTGTCTCCTTTTCGTAGAATCCTTATCTCAAGAACTTCCTTTTTAAAATCTTTTCCTCCAGTGTTGTAAGGAGAACCAACGAATTCAAATATATCCGATTTTAATATGAAATAAAAAGGCTTGCTATTAATCGCCGGCATTTGCTCCTTATCTATTATACAGTAGCCCACATAAGTTTTCGTCTTCTTATTGGTTTTTTTTATTTCAACTTTTCGAAACAAGTTGTCGTAAAATAAAATACCAAAATCATCTAAACATAGCCTAATTGAATCAAATGGTATTTCGCTATTAGATTGAGTGCGGATAAGTATTTTTACCTTATAGTAATCGCGGTTTTGGATATAATTATAAATACCCCAGCCGGATATGCCAAGAATCAATATAGAGCCTAAAACCCAAGCTGGCAATTTCTTGCCAAAATGCTCATACAGAAAATTTAATATTGCGTCCATCATTGTCTGTGGTGTTTTTGGGTTTATATATAAGCTTGTACTCCCGGAAATTCGGGCAGTATCTCCAAAGGCTAATATTGAGGGTGGTAATTATGGATTTCATTCAAATTCATTTTCTCAATTTCTAATTTCGGGGCATATAAAGCCTCCGCAATGTCTCATGAAAATCAAATTTGTTTATATTATTATACATTGAATAGTAGCTCGGGATAGTTATTTTTTGAAGCTTATTATTTTTAAGGTTAAGCTTGTTTAATTGCTTGATTAATGATTTGTTTCTTGAATCTAATTGCTGTTGTGTTGGTTTTTCTTGAAAAAAATCTAAAGCCATACCTAAATGATTAGCCTGATTTACTCTTTCACCAAATGATGTTAAAACTTGAGGAGGGATTTTATTTCTGTTATGGACTAGTATTGTCTTTAAAATTGAAGTATGGTCAAATACAGTATGTGATACAGATTGCTTTTTGATGAAATGAGAAACTAAAATTGCCGGTACTCTTACGCCTAAGTGTGTTGGGGCCTTTTTATCCGGATCTTTTTTGTCAAAATAAATCGGAGGCACAGGATCAGGGAATTCAGACAGTGGTGTGCCAGGAGGTGGAAGATGATCAAAAAATCCACCGTGCTCATCATACGTTATAAGCATAGCGAATTTATGTCCATGTTTCCTGTTTAAGAGCAGTTTTTTATAAACTTGACAGATAAAGTATTGCCCACTACCGATATTCGCCGGAGCTAGATCATCATAAGCTTGGTTCAACGGCGGTACGTCACTAAATCTGGGTTCAATAACCAGAACCCGAGGTAATTTATCCTTCTTTAGTAACGTATCCAATTCTTTGAGATCGTCTTCTAAATTTAATTTATCAGCCGTTATGACATTATCGGAGTGTAATGGAATTACATTTTTATCATCCAATCTATATTTATCAAACAAACGCATGATAGAAATATTACTTTCTAAATATTTCCAATCAATGTTATATGCACTTAGTACATCAAATACTGTTTTGTCTTTAAGAAAACCAAATTCCGGATCATCAAATCCATAATTGTATAGATTCCTTATCCTGCCAGTGTATGTGGCTATCCGGTTAGGATATGTACCGCCGGGATGTGCAGCAAACCAATGGTCAAGAACTTTAAAATTTTCAGCAAGGTGATAATATACAGGCAGCTCATCTTTTGTATAATAAATCATAGGTAACTGTGGTGATTCAAAAAAGGGAATATCATCCGGGTATTGCTTGTTTTCACCCTTTTCAGAAAACCGATCCAAAATATCGTGCGTAAAACCCTGCATCGACCCTAATTTAGATAAATCATTTTCAAGCCAGTGCTTGTGAATATCATAAGATCCGTCACTCAATTGCCGCATTACATGATCAAATCCGTGCTCAGGGCTTATAGGTGTGATATTTACGTCTCTGGGAAAAATAGCCTCAGATGCCTTACATACTTTTATCGGATTAATAAAATTTCCTGCGGCAGGATTGGTAAAATTAGGGTCAAAACATTTGTACCCAATCTGCGGATAAGTTCTGTGCAAGTCCCCAAGAAAATGGTCAAAAGAACGATTTTCCATCATGACTATGACCAATGTTTCTATTTGATCAAGACCGCTCAAATCACGTTTACTTCCCAACTTAAAAGACTTAGGGATATTTGCATCGGTATAGCCGGTTACATTGCCTCTTTCAACAGTTTCTGTAATCTCGGTACCCGGTACAGTCAGAGATTCGCCAAAAGGGCTGATGATATCATCAACGGTATCAAAAAGTCCGGGTAAGTATGGTTTTGCGGGATCAGGATGGTCAAAAGCATTATAATACTGGACGTTCCATCCATTGGAATTCGATGTTAATCCTTCAACTACAGAATTAATACCTAATGCTTTTCCTAATGCTTGGTATAAATATGATAATATTTCTTCTCCGTATTGTTCTAGTATAATCTGAATACCGGAATTTAGAATGTCCTCTACCCAAGTTTCTACATCCTTAAAGAGTTCTACTGGTTTTATTAATAATATATCGAGTAGTCCAGTGGTCAATAGATTGATATCTGATATATCCGACCAAACCTTAACAGGTTTGTGTAGAAATTTGTTTTTATTCTGGCCAAATCCGATATAAATACTGGGACTCTCATCAAATTTTACTTCAAAATTCAACAAAAAAGAAGATATCAATTTACCTTCCAACGAAGGATTGGAAAAAATAGGCATAAATTTAATAACAGCATCATTTGGTTTAAACTTATTTTTTATATCAATATATTTTTTAGTCAACACTGTAATTAATTTTTCCTTCGTAATATGAGAATTAGAAAAAAAACTAATGGGAAGGTTATTTACAAAATCATTTACTTTTTCTATTTTGAAATTTAAATTATTTATTACTTCTTGACCTCTAGTTGCGGTTAAATTAATGGCACTTAATTGAATATTGGTATTCTGTATTTCTATCGGAATATTTTTTAATACAAATTGATTAAAGTCAATTTTTTTTCCAATATGCTCATATATTTCAATTCCTAACTGTACATCTAAAAAGCCATTACTAAATGACACTCTTGGTGTGATGGCATTCAAAACATTCCAAAAAGCATGATTCAACCATTTATAACCCAAAACCTTTGTCCTATGAGTAATTTTAGAAATCGAGCTAAGGGATTTAAACTTCACTAATGCCGGTATATGTCCCTTTATTTTTACCTGGCATTTCCACCACCCACGTTTATCCAATTTATTCGTCCAATGAGGAGACGTTATAACCGGATTGCCTTGAAGATCATGGGTGAATGGTAATCTAAGAGTCCGATAATATTGACTATTGGTAGATGCAGGTAAGTCCCATGTATAAACAGGCTCGTTTTCGTTTGTGCGAAACAGCTTTACTGTTATCGGTACCTGTGGCACATTACCATAATTTGAAGGTGGTTGTGGCAAAGGACGTATAGAATCGTCCAAAATTCCTGAATCAATGGGCTTGACGGGTTTTAAATTATTTGCTGATAATGAAGTCTCGGAATAAACTTCCATTATTTCAATATTGCTATGAGTACGTAATTTGTTATAGCTATTTGCATCTGATATCTTACTATTATAAGAGTTATAAAACTGGGCTTGGTCGGCCGGAATTGCTGAAATATCTATATTAATTTCAGACACACCACCATTGAAAATTAAGAATTCAAGTTCTGTTTCCGGTTGAATCTTCAATTGAGGTGATACATTATCGCCATATACAGAACGAGAATATATTATATCAATTCCCAAGGTTTTTTCTATTGAAAATTGCTGCTGTGTCATGATTTTTTTTTAAATGATCAATTGAGCCTTTTACACTTTGAAATATTAATTTCTGGTTTGAATTAAAAAACAATAGCAATTATGAGAATCAACAAATAGTAATTACTACCTTATCTTGCTTTGTGATAATAGCAGCTATTGTACCATTAGATTGGGAAATGGAACTATCCAGCTTCTTTTTCACTTCTTCCAATAAAGATTTTTTTATCTTGTTCTCAATCAGGTCTTCAACTATTTTTTCAGCAATAAATGATAATCCAACAGTACCCACATGTACATACCAAGGAAAATCAATATCTACTGCAAAACTCTTATATGTAACCCACACTTTTCTATCAGATGTTAGCCCAATTGCTATTTTCGCATCCACATCTAAATCAGGATCTGGAAAATTTGGAATATCTGCCTTCAATCGAATTCTGACAATGATTCCTGAAGGTTCTACTTCAACTTGTGTCTCTCGCCTTTTTTTTACTTTATAGGAACTAAATTTTATGATATTTGCATTCACTTCTTGCTTTACTAAAGTGGCAATGACTGACTCAGGTATCTCCTTAATACTACAAGAAGAAGTATCAACATTAATGTGAATAGTACCAAGTGTTTTTCTTAAGCTATAAATAAGAGCTTCTAACCGATAAGTTGTGTTACTGAGAGGAGCTACTTTTTTGCCGGCTTTTTTTGCAACTGTCTCATTATTCAATACTATTTTAATCCGACATTCACGCGGTACAGTTACTTCCCAGTTTAGCATAGTTTCAGTATGACCTGGAATAATAGTTGTTCTATCGGCTGTAAATTTAACTAACTTTACTTTTGACAGGCATTCCATTGCCTTTTGCATCATTTCATTTGTAGGTGGCATTGTATTTTGGTTTAATTAGTTGTGAAATATTTAATTATTAATGTGACCCTGCTGCTCCTCCTATTTCCACTTTCTCCATCACCTTCTTTATCATCCCCTGCTGCTCCTCAAATTTTTCTTGTAGTGTGGATATTTCAGCTTTCAGAGCGTTATTTTCAGCTTCCAACATTATCATTCTTTGCTCTAATTCCTGCTGATTGTGGTCAAGAGCTTTTATACCTACCAAGGTTAGGCCTGCAAAATCAGAAAGGTTATATCCTACTCTCATATCACTCCTTTTATGAGGTGTTAATTCTATCTCTGTTTGTACAGCTTGCGGAAGGGTTTGAGCAATAAATCCTATGTGCGGCAAAGTGCGTGTTTCCATTGTTTCCCAATTATAGAAATAGGTTGCTGATTCGATATTTCGAATCTGTGTGAGATAAAGGTCGTATTCATTAATGGTAACAGGAATTACCGTATTTTTCATTCTTCGGTCGCTTCCTACGTTGAAGGCAGAAGCAGTGACTGGAGCAAAATAATTTATATCACCATCAAATCTACGAACTTGGATTCCTGAACTTGCTGATGCATTTATATAAGCACCTGTTCCTATCTTCCACGACTCTATAGCAAGCGCCGCAGATTCTTGATTTGGGGTAGCCACATTTATAACAAATTGAGGTTCAGTATCACTTTTAACAGTTATTTTGTTATAAGCAAACAAACTTTGGAAATGGCCCTGTTGCCACCTGTCGTTAACACCAGACCCGCCAAACCTCATAGTATTACTCTCTGGAAGAACTTCGACAGCTGAAATCCGAATATCAGATCCATCTAAGTAAATTTTACTAAGTGCGTTAAAATATATTCCTCCCGAAGCTAATACTTCACCATTCACATGCAGCTTCTTAGTCGGAGAAGTAGTTCCTATTCCAATATTTCCACTGGTTGACTCATTTAAAATGCTATTGGTTAATCCCGTCCCAGAATTCCATTTTGATAAATAATTTGTTGTTCCCGATCCTGTCACCCCACCTCCCGGCAGCGTGACACTGTTACCTCCGGAAATGCTCAGGTTCTGTCCCGACAGGCTTAGCGTCTGTGCGTCCGTATTATTGTCATTGCCCGGAGCCCACGTCGTTCCATTGTATTTCAGCACCTGGCCATTGGTTGCACCCTGAGGGGCTATGCTCAGCGGATTGGCTGTAGTGCCGTTGCCAGAGAGTGTCACATTGGCGACAACGGCCTGCGTACCCCAGTTGTCACCGGTATTGGGTAATGTCACCGTACCGCCACCCTGCGATAGTGATAACTGGGCTCCTGATAAAGTTAATTGCTGTATTTCATTCGTTAAGCTGGGATCCACCGCGCTGATGGTATTGTTGGCGATAGTGATTCCCGCTCCGGCGATGTAGTTACCGGCATTTCCCGGAGGCCCAGGTTCGCCCTGCGGGCCTTGCGGACCCTGGATGCCGGGGTCTCCTTTGTCACCCTTCGGGCCTTGTATGCCCTGTGCCCCGGGGGTTCCGGCTACACCCTGGTCGCCCTTGTCTCCTTTGGGGCCTTGTATGTTACCGACGTTTTCCCAGGTAGCGACCGTCCACACATACAGATTTCCATTGATCAGGTAGCTGTCACCCGGATTGCCGCTGTTAGGTAATTCCGACGGACTATTGAGTGATCCCAAGATTTGAACCCCTGTCCCGGGATCGCCTTTATCCCCTTTGTCGCCCGGATCGCCTTTCGGGCCCGGCTGGCTGTTCCTGGCATACATCGCGTAAGGAACACTCTGCAACTGGGATACGGTATTGATGGAGTAGTTGGGACCATTGGCCGGATCTATTTCCACGCGGATGTAGTAGGGGCTCTGACTCCAGTCTATTGTGGAAAGGCTGCCCTTGACATTGCTGCCTCCACCGACCTGGAAGGTTGCCAGGCCATTGACATTCGCCTGTACATCATAATGGATCTCCTGAAACACATCCGTACCACTTTCTGAACCTTGCAGTAGCGTGACTCTGGCACGGATCAGGCCATGTACCAGCTTGCCGTTATCGTCCCGTACCACAGACTGGAAAGTCATTTTGTCCTGTGCTGTCAGAGCTACACTCATGCTTAAGAGTGTGAATAGAATAAACAGATTTTTCATAGGTATTTTATTGCTTAATCAGTTTGAAAGATTTTATTTCATTGGATGACGTGGTGATCCGGATAAAATAGGCTCCGGGCAACAGGTCGCCTATCGAAACGTTATTGAGACCTGCCGCCAGTTTCCCTTTATTCAACAGCCTGCCCTGAGCATCCGTCACAGCGTATTCCATCCCCCCTGCTGATATGGTGTTGCACCTGATATTCAGATCAGAGCCTGCCGGGTTCGGAAAGAAGGTGATGTCCAGGTCACGGAAGACAAACGAGGTGGAAGAGGTCGCGTCTATCTCGTACGGCTGCTGTAGCCCGTGATTGACCGCCATGATACCGGATCGTACCTCGCTGGCATAATCTACCTGTCCGACAGAGAAGCTCATCGACCTGCCGCCATCCGGCGTATTCCCTCCTGCTGCCACAAAGCCCCTCTGGGCAGCGGCCGGCGCGGCGTAAAAGATGATCAGAAGCAATAAAACGGAAAGAGAAATACTAAATTTCATACCTGCTTATTTTAACTATGAGAAAATGTTTAAAGTCATTACCCGATGCTTAATACTATTCAGGTGTAAAATCTTAACCGGAATGAATAATTTTTTTAAGCCGGTCAGCTAAATACACCTGCTTCTGACGGTGTAAATAAGTAACTTCAGATAATGCGTCTTCCTGCCATGTATTGTTAGTCGCTGCTTTTGCGCCCGCGGTAAATAAAGCCGCGGCAGTGGCGGGAAAGGATGGTGTTCTCATCGCTTCCGGTAAATGATTATTTAATGCTTCAAATTTGAAGTATTCCGTAAGCAAAAAAATCACTAATTATAGGTATTTGCACGTTACCGGCTATGCTACCGGGACGCGATGAAAAACTTCAAGCTCATTATCATCTTCAACAGACATGACTACCAGAGCTCATGCAGGCCGTAACAAACAAAATCATCGAGATGCTGCCTGACGTCACGAAGGAGAGCCTGGTAAGCATTGAAAAATACCCTGAAGCAGGAGAAACGGCATAGAGTTGAATGATAAAGAATGAAAACAAAGGTTACAAACCTGCGTCAACGGGGAAACATCACGCATAACAGGCTCCGAAGCCTAAGCTACCGGTTTAAGTTCCTGTAATAGTAGGCAATGGCCTCACCCAGGGAAGAGACATGCAGTTTTTCGTAAATATGTTTGATATGGGTGTTGACCGTATTAAAGCTCAGAAAAAGCTTATCAGCCACCATTTTGTAGCTCATTCCTTCCGACAGAAGCTTCAATACCTCCGTTTCCCGCCTGCTAAGCGGATTACCCTCCCTGGCGGGTTGAAAATACTCCAATACTTTTATAGCTATACCGGGATTCATTACCGCTCCGCCATCATATACTTCCTGTATGGCCTGCAAGATTCGCTGTGGAGGATCTTTCTTTAAGATATATCCACTGGCGCCGTTACGGATACATTCAAAGACCTTTTCCGTATCATCAAACACGGTCTGCATCAGAACCTTTATGTGCGGCCAGGATTTTTTTATTATTTTCAATCCTTCTATACCGTCCGTTTCAGGCATATTTATATCCATAAGAACTACATCCGGAGACCAGGTTTCCATATCCTGCATCACATTCGCGCAGTTTATCCCCTCTCCACAAAACACGAGCTCGGGACTTAGGTCCGCCAATGCTTTGAGGCTATCCCTGCGGGGGTGGTTATCATCATATATAAAAACCCTTATTCGCATTTACTAATATAGATAGTTTTAAACAGGAGAACCATCCCTAATAATAGTTATTTTGCGGTCTGTCTTTTATACTGGTTGGAAAGATGCGATACCGATGTGAAAATTCAAAATAGTCATTGGCCTATTTTGAGTTGACATTGGTATAATCGTCATTGAACAATCGTTGATCCGTTTTGCAGGAATTATATGACATGCTGCCCAAGTTGGATCTAATTATTACTAGCCTGTACTGGATATTAAGTGGATTGGGAAGACAAATGTATATCTAGTACCGTTATTACCCGTTACATTCATTTCACCGTTTAGCTTCGCGCATCGCTGACGTATATTTATCAGTCCGTTACCTTCATTTTTTTTATCCATATCCATTCCGATTCCATTGTCATTTATTTCCATTACCCAGCATTTATCCCGCAGGTAGATATGCAGAGTCATTTTGGAAGCCTGGCTATGCTTCAGGCTATTATTCAGTATTTCGCGGATGATAAGCAGGATATTCTTTCTTGCTTGCATATTTTGAAGCGCACCGTCTGCCTGTGGCTGGATCACAAAAGTAAATTCGGTCCGGCTATCCTGAAACAGCTCGGCGCCATAGTTTTTAATTTTTGCTTCCAGCGATGTACCGCCTGTTCGATTGGTTTTCATACTCCATACAATGTCACTCATATTTTCCATGATGTCCCTGGTTTGAGCTTTTATCTTTTGAAGCATTTCTGTCGTTTTTGCCGTATTATCACGGAGCGACAGCTCCGCGATGGCGCCGTATATTTGTAAGCTGCTCAGAGATGCTCCGATATCATCGTGCAAATCCTGGCTTATCCGCTGACGAATTAAAGCAACGGTATTTTTTTGTCTTTGATAATACCGGTATATCCAAAAAACAATTGCAATCAATGCCAGTACGGCCAGGGAAAGCATCAGCCTCGTATTGGCTAATTTTTGTTTGTGTTTCGCTTCTTCTATTTGAATGTTTAGCAGCTTGGTCTCATTTGCCAGCCCCGCATTAAGTATGGTTTGAATTTGTTCATTATTACCAATAAGATTGGCGTTCTCAACAGTGGATTTCAGCTCCAGGGCCCTGATCAGGCCATCCGTATTGTTGTTCTTTTTATAAATATCAATAGCATTGTACAGGAACCGGAGCGCATAAAAACGATTGATATTGGGATTTTGACCAAAGAGCTCAAAGCCGTGTGCGAGGGCTTGGTTTGCCGCACCGCTATCCCCCATATTAAAATAACATTTACTCAAGCCCTTATAGCCCATCAAAGTCACATCAATATCCGAGGAAGCTAATGATGTGACAATCGTTTTCTCATAATAATTTATGGCGCTGTCCATATTCTCCAATGCCAGATAAACATCTCCCAGCCCTGAATAAGCGACAGCTATACCTCTTTGCGCCTTTACTTCGGTAGCTTTCTGCAACGATAAATAGAAATTACAGGAAGCGCTGTCGTATTTCTGCTGATTATAGTAGGCCTCTGCAATATTGCCATACAAATGGTGCGGATCAGACAGGCTCAAATAGGGCTCGGGATGAGGTGGCTGCTTTGCAAAAGTAAGGCCCTGTCTGAAAAACTGAACAGCTTTTGAAGCGCTATCACTATTCATATAAAACAAGCCCAGAATATTATAGCTATCAGCCAGTAAAAGGCTGTCTTTGAGCTTCTGAGCTATTGTCTGGCTTTTCCGGCCTTGCCGTAAACCAAATTGCTTCAGGTTGTTATAATAGTATACTTCTGCCTGTCGGGAGGAAAAGAAATAGCCAAAAATCGAAATATCATTTTCCGGCAAAACAGCATGAATTTTGTTGAGCCAAATCTGCGCAGAATCATACTGCTCCATGTCCATATAACTGTCGACAATGAAAAAACAGGTTTTATAAAACCGGGGATCACTATTTCGCAAAGAGCTGACGGCACGGATAGCCGAGACAACCAGTTTTTGCCCATTCACCTGCATTGAGATAAATAAACCGAATAAAAAAACAAGTGAAAACAATCGTCCCATGCATAAAAGATAGCAGGTTGCAGGATATTGGATTTGACAATTATAAAAGGCTGTTTATAACAATCAGAGTAAATATACAGTTATAGAAGAAAATTTTTGAAAGAAATAGTGTTTCTCCGGATTTATTTGTGTAAATATTTAGTAGAAGTCCTTAAAAGTTTTAGAAATTTTATTGATACATCAATATTAGCCTCGTGTAACAAACATGATCCGCCTTAACCGGAAGATTTCCGGTTAAAATAAAAAACGGCACCCAGCTTCTGCTGGGTGGTTTCTTTGTCTCTTCGCCGTTATGCGGATCCGGCAGAAGAAACTTATGGAGGATCTTTTTAAGGTTTGGTCTTTGCTTTGTCTCAATTTATCCATATTTGTTTATTTTCAGTCTCAAAACCGAATTGTATGGCATCATCCCTCCCTGATAAGGGTATGACGGAAGAAGACATCCTGTCACAGGTTCAAGCCCTGTCCGGTCAGGATATGCGTTGGGAAGAAGGCCGTTTTTTTGGCTATCTGTATTATCCCGGCGAATCTTATTACAAGGTGATCAAGAACGCCTATGCCCGCTTTTCCGCGACCAACGCGCTCAACCCGGCTGCCTTTCCAAGCCTGCGTATGATGGAAAACGACATAGTATCTATCTCTGCGCAATTACTGGGAGGCAATGCATCTACGGCCGGTACGCTTACTTCCGGTGGTACGGAGAGTATTTTCCTTGCCGTGATGGCTGCACGTTCATTCGCGAAGAAAAAAGGGATTGAGCGTCCTAACATCATTGTTGCCTCTTCGGCCCATCCGGCATTTAACAAAGCTGCCGAAATTTTAGGCGTGAATATTATTACACTTCCCGTCACGGATACATTCCGGATGGATGTCGATCTCCTGCAAAAGACCATTGATGCCGACACAACTATGGTCGTTGCCTCTGCACCATCCTATCCCCAGGGCATCATTGATCCTGTTGTCCAGGTTGCAGCTATTGCGTCAAGCTCAGATATTCTCTGCCATGTCGATGCGTGTGTCGGCGGATTTATACTGCCTTTTCTAAAAATGAATGGTGTCGATCTGCCAGCTTTTGACCTTTCGGTGCCCGGAGTTACATCGATCTCCGCCGATCTGCATAAATACGGCTATGCCGCCAAGGGCGCTTCGGTGCTTTTATTTGCCGATAAGGAAATCAGAAAAGGGCATTATTATGTCAGAACGGACTGGAGTGGCGGTATCTATGGCTCTACCTCCTTATCGGGCACCCGCGGCGGCGGACCGATCGCAGCGGCATGGACAGCGCTGCACCATATAGGGACGGATGGTTACCGTATGATGGCCCGGGAGGTATACCAGGAGGTAGCGCATATCAAACAGCGCATTCTGGCAGAGATCCCTGAGCTCTATATTCCCGGCCAGCCCGTGGCGACCTTATTCAGCCTCGCATCTGACAAGGTCGATATATATGAGGTGGCCGACCATCTGACCGGTTTGGGCTGGATGATCAACCGGCAGCAAAAGCCGGCAAGCCTCCACGTCCTGTTGAATTATATCCATGTGGGAAAGGGAGACCGGTTTGTTGAAGATCTGAAATCAGCTGTTGCCAGGACAAAAACCCTCTCCCTGCAAAAGCTCCGGAACAAGGCGGAAAAGGCACTTGTCAAAGGCATACATAGCGTGGTCTCTGCGGTGACCTTTCAGAAGCTGGCTTCCAAGCTCGGTTCCGGCCAGGAAAGCAAGCGGACTGCCGCCATGTACGGCATGATGAATGAATTGCCGGCCGACAGCGCGCTGGAGGAAGTCGTAAAAGATATGCTCTCCGGAATGTATCAAAAGGAAGAATGACGGAAATAATAGGGATCATAAGCTTTTATGCCGCAGATTCAATCGACACTTTCACCCTTCAGATATCCGGGCAAGAACACCCGGATACAGGATATTTTTTGTTTTTAAAAATGGTGTGGCTCTGCCACGCATTTATTTTTTTGCCCCTTTTTTCTTCCCTGCTTTGCAGTGATTTTTGTTTTTAAGAGTTGGTTTTTTTTCGGTTTGATTTGCACGGCAACGGACACGACTCATACAGACCAAGCAACCCAGCACCCCAAAACATTTTTGTAACTTTGCGTGAATGAAAAACAAGAAAACAGAAAATATCATCAATGAATATCACTTAAACAGGCATAAACCTGATAAGCCACAGTTTGCCATTCACGATTTGAATGATTATGTAACGAAACATCAGGGAAATACAACAAAACCGCACATTCACAGCTTTTATCAGATTATTTGGTTTAAACAGGGAAAGGGAAAGCATTTTGTGGATTTTAAGGAATATAATGTTGCAGATAATACTGTTTTTTTCATTGCTAAAAACCAAGTGCATTATTTCGACAACAACACAGATTACAAAGGCATTTTATTACATTTCAACGAAGCATTTTTAGTGCAAAAAGAAAGCGAAACGGATTTTTTCCTGAAATGTAATTTGTTCAATAACCCTTATCAGCAACCGCTTTGCTCTGTCGGAAAAGAAACCGAAACCATTTTGAACGAATACATTTTACAGATAGAAAGAGAATTTGAAAATGCAAATGAGTTCGGGAAAGAAGAATTGTTGCGGGCTTATCTAAAATCTTTTCTTATCCAAATACAACGCATAAAGCAAACGTACGAAAAGACACAAAACAATACACCTTCTGTATTTGACGAAAAGAGAATACAACTCATTAAATTTATCAATCTGATTGATGAAAATTATACAAAAGGACTTTCTATAGTTGAATATGCATGTTTACTGTTGGTGTCGGCAAGAACCTTATCAGACCTTACTAATCAACTGTTGAATAAAACACCCTCACAAATGATACAGGAGCGGATTATTTTGGAAGCACAGCGTTTATTGCTCCATTCCGATTTGAATGTAAACCAAATTGGTTATCGTTTAGGGTTTGACGACCCTTCTTACTTTGTAAAGTATTTCAAAAAGCATACTGAATTTTCCCCTTCGGAGTTCAGAAAGTCCATTTCCTAAAATTACCATTCATTTTCGTTTTTGTCCATTTTCTAAAATTGCCATTCTACTGACCTTTGCCCTATCAATTTTGTAACAATTAAAAACAATAAAAATGGCAAAAGCATATTTAGAAATCAGTCTGAAAGTAAACGAAGCAGACAGAGCAAATACAGGTGGTGTTTATGCAAAATACAAAGCACCGTTTTTGGAAACAATCAAAGGAGCAACTTCAAAAGAGCTTCTAATCAGAGATGAAGATGTGCAAGTTTTGCACGGTTTTGAAAGTGCAGAAGATGCACAAAATTATCTTTCAAGTGAGTTGTTTAACAACGATGTTGTTACCGCTTTGAAACCTTATTTGCAGGACAATCCCGATGTAAAAATTTACACGGTTGCATAAAAATTATTTTCTCTAAAAAATGGCTGTTATAAAAATATAACAGCCATTTTTTTATTATTTGAAAAGCAAAACGCATTGGAAAAATATCAATGTATCTTACTTGTTTTCAATTACAAACTCAATGTATTAAAACCTTTGTCTTGTAGCTCAAACATATAAATCCAAGCATTTGGAGTAGTCAAAAGTCGTTTATCGAGTTGAGATTTCGGAACGTTGAAATGCTTCATAGCTCCTTCGCAAACCACGATTTTTACGCCTAACTTTTCAGCTTTGTCGATTTCTTTTATCAACTCTTTGTTTTCTACGAGGTCTTTCGCCAATGTTCCAACTACCACTATTTCAAAGGAAAAACGGTTTTTCTTCACGTTCATTTTTTCGGCAGTTTTAATCACTCCTTGAAAATGGCGTTCATTCGATACCAAAAACGCAAATCGGGTTGAATGTCCCTTGTATTCTATGGTTTCAACTTGTTCTTGTGCCAATATTGCAGACGGAAACCCGAAAACCAATACGGCAAAAAGCATTATTATTCTGATATTTTTCATTTCTGTTATTTTTTAATTTCAGCCGTCCATTCTGCACCACTGATGTCAATTAGTTTTAGTGTGTAATTTTCTTTGTTTTCTACATCGTTCAAATCAACCGTTATATCAGCTTTTGCACCGAGTGGAATAATCAAACTATGTTTTCCCGATTTTACTTTTGTTACATAATGATTATGGATTTTGTCTTTCGGGAATTGAGCCAATTCGTTTTGGTCAATGGATTTCACAACTTCGTTGTTTTCATTTAAAATCTGTATGCCAATCAAAAACGAACCGTAAACATCAGCACCTTCAACCCTGAAAATCTGAAAAGTCAGTTGCGAACCTTTGTGCTGAACATTGGAAATTTCGACTTTCGGTTTTACGGATTTATTGTGCAGTTTACCGAACACGCCACCGTGAAAATATTGATTTGTAAACAAAGTCAATCCGAAAATAAGGATAGATATTGCTAAAACCAACGGCTTCAATTTTTTGACAGGAAGCAAACCCGAACCGAGAAATGCAAACCATTTTTTGTGGGTAAAAGCAAGTTTTTTGTTCATCAGATAATTATCCAAAGAATAAGCACCGCTTCCCGAAAGAAACAGTGTAAAACCACCTGCAATACCTAATACCCCAATTTGCCATTCGTCTAAACAAGTCGTGCCAATCCAACCCGAACCTAAAAGAATACCCATTGCCAATAAAAATACGCCCATGCTCATCAGCCTTGTAAACAATCCAAAAATGATGAACAACCCTACAATGGCTTCCACAATCGTAAAAATGACCATTGAAATTTGCAAGACTTCGGGATTGGAAACAAGGTATTCGATAATCGGTTTGATACCCAAAGCGTTGGGCAGAAAGTGATTGAATTTTTCGCCAATGTATCCCGCTTCTTCGGGAATGAGCTTGTTTTCTAAAATCAATCTTCGCCAAAAAGCGGAAAAATATGTCCAGCCGATAACCCAACGGAGGGACAATGTAAAAAGTCCAGCCATACTATTGGCTGTGCTGTCAATATGATGTTTCATTTGAATTTTATATTTTAATTAAACGTGAAAATTTGATGTGAAACGGGAGTGAAAATCACGCTACATCGAGTTTCAAACGCTTATATAAAATATATTTCGGTGGACTGTTGCCCGAAGTTGTTTTGGGATAATTCGTATTTATCCCGACACTACGAACCACAAAAAACAGAATTTCTGATACTTCGGCAGGTTCTGTTTGTTTGTTGATTTTCGATTGTTTGACAACCGAAATTTGTTGCTTGTCGTTTTGGGAATATTGACAGGAGCTTGTGGGTGCGGTGGTTTTGGTTTTGTTGAGCGGTTTTGCATATTCAACATTTGCTACGCTGAACAATGCTTCCTTTACCACACACGGACTTAATGCAAACAAAGCAAAGTACACGCATAAGATGTGTTTCAATTTTTTGATATGACTTTTTGCTTTAAGCATTACGACAAAGATACGGCTATTAGGTTTTAATTGGTTTTGTGTTGCTGATAATTACCATAAAAATTCGGGTTTTAGCAAGGATTTTCTATAACAGAACGTAATAGAAAAGCCTCGAAAATCGGAGCTGTGATTTCTTTTTGTAAATGCTTGTAGTGGTTCGTTGTTTTTTTATTATCCTGCTGTCGCTGTTTCCCGTATTTCAACACTTGTGTTTTGTCCGTTTAAGATTGGACATTTCTTCGCAATTTTTGTCGCTTCGTCAAGATTTTTGGCTAAAACAATGATGTAACCTGCAATAGAATTATTGTCGGCAATATGTGGCGTTTCAACAACCTCGTTGTTTGGGTTCAGCACTCTTCCTTGTCGGGAAAAATGATTTCCACCGTCTGCAAGTTGGTCATTGTCGGCAATTTCGTTAATCCAATTCATCCATTGTTGCATATAGGTTTCCATTTGCTTTTTGGTTGGTTGTGCTTCTTCGTTTGTGATGTCCATACGGAACAGCAATACAAATTCTTTCATCTTAATTTATTTTTTGCAAAGATGATTTATCCAATTCAGATACACTTTGATTTAGGTCAAAATCGTTTTATTTGGATTTAAGTCTGCTTAATGTTTCTTCCCGTATGTCAAGATAGGAAGCCAAAACTCTGTTTGAGAGGCGTTGAATTAAAACAGGATTTTCTTTCAAAATCTGGTCGTATCGTTGTTTGGCAGTTAATGTAGTTAGCTGTTCAATTTTTCTGTTTTGGAATGAATAAGCCATTTCTAAAATTCGCTGATAAAAGATTTTCCAATTTACCATTTCCTCGTTAAGGCGAAAAAAGTTTGAATGACTAATTGCCAATAATTCTGTATCGTCAAGTGTTTCTAAAAATTCAATAGACGGTTTTTGAACAATGAAACTTGTCAATGCTGTTCCTATGTGATTGTCAAGCATCACATACCTTGTTTTTTCGTGTCCGTTTTTGTCAATGAAAAATGTCCTGACACAACCTGTATGTATAAAATAAAACTCTTTGCATACACTTCCTTCGTGCAGCAAAATGTTGTTTTTCTTAACTGATTTTGGCTTGAAACAATCTGATATTTTTTCAAGTTCATATTCTTCAAAGTCAGCGAACATTTTAAGCACTATTTTTAATTTGTCTGTCATTTCTATTGTCTGCACGATGCCCTCTGTTGTATTGTTACGATTGTTTGCTATTTTACTATGTTAAGTTTTTGAAGCTAATAGGTTTATTTGTTAGAAATTGTCCGCTATTTTCATTGCCGAAATTACCGAACCCTCCATATATCCTGCAAATTCTGTGGCGGTTTCAGTTCCCGAAAAATACAGTTTGTCGTTTAGATAGCTTTGCTGTAACAATGGGTGTCCGTTGTTTTGGTGTGGTCGTTGAATAAGTTGGCTTCCTACTAAAACAAATTCGTCTGTCCAAACTTTATCAGAATAGGAAACAGGATTTAAAACCTCTTTACCTAAAAGTTCGGCTAATTGTCGCAATACAAATTCTTTTCTAACTTCCTGCGAATAACCCGAAGCAGCACCGTTTAAGAAACCTGTAAAACCAAATTTGTTTTCTTCAAAATTAGTGTGGTCATACATTTCCATAATAATACCTGCGTGGCTGTACAACATCCCCGAATAGCCCTTATTTCGCCAAAAAGGTTCTGCATATTCCAAAACAAACTTTATCGCTCCCGACATCCACGTTTGTACAGTTGGCAAAATCTGTGTTAAATTATTAGGCGAATCGGGCGAAAACTGAATTTGAGAAGCTAATTGTGGTGGCAAACATAAAATCACTTTATCGGCATTGAGGTTGCTACCGTTTGAAGTTTCCACCAACAATTCGTTTTCAACTTCTTTTATGGCTGTAACTTTTGTATTCAGCTTTATGTTTTCGGAAGACAATTTTTTAGCCAACGTATCAATAAGCATTTGTGTTCCTCCTGCCAATCTGTAAGACGGATTTTCAGCTTCGGGAACAAAAAATTTTTGAGGTGGCTCAAATGATTTGGTCTGAAATAAGGAAATGCCTTTTGAGAACTGCGGATATTTCTGCAATCCCAATTCATCAATCAAAGCCAACAAATTCGGGTGCATATCCGAAAACCACGTTGCACCTAATTCCAAAGGTGTTTTCAAAGCTCCTTTTACAGTTTGTATTCTTCCGCCCAATCTGTCCGATGCCTCTAAAATCGTAGCATTGATATTCTTTTTGGCAAGTAAATAAGACAAAGTCAATCCGCTTAAACCTCCGCCTATAATGATAATGTTCATTTATTATGTTCTAAATTTTGCTTTGCAAAATTCGGTTTTTACAATCATTTGTAGCGTGTAATAATGCGTGTTTTTATGGTATTTTTGAGAAAGTGAACAACTGAATACTTGAAATATTTGTGTAATTTTGTGATACAAAAGGATAATCCTATATCGTTTCATTTTTTGTCCTGTAAAATATAGTAAATAAAAGTTTTAATGCTTTTATTTGCAGCACTTTCAAAAGCTGAATTATGAAGACATATGCCTTATTAATTGCTTTCTTTTGTTTTACCGGCATTGGATTTTCGCAGGATATTATTGTGACAGCAGACAGTAGCCGTGTGAAATGTAAAATCAACCGGAAAGATGCCGATAATTTTTATTTCACGATCAGGAAAAATCAGCAGGACATTAAATCTTATGTAGCCAAATCACAAGTAGCCTATGTGCTGTATGCAACACCCGGGGATGAAGAGAATACCTTTCCTTTAAGAGACCTGATCGTAAAGAAAGACAGTTCGCGGTTCTATTGCCAGTTATACCGCGAGGACGCGGGTAGCTACTACGCCAGATCGATAAACAGCAATAATTATTTTGATGATCAGACCTTCCAAAAAGATGAAGTCGCTTATGTAATAAGGAATAGCGTACCGACCACGGAGGTGCTCGCAACATCGAAAAAGATCAACGCAGGAAAGCGACTTTACCGGAGTGCTCTTACCGTCGGTGTTTTACAAGGCGGAGGGTCTTTGATCGGCTTTGATTTTGAGGCTAGGATCGCCAATAACCTGGGGGTACAGTTTGGTGCTGGCCTTCTGGGATTTGGCCTGGGATTTAATAGCCATTTTCGCCAGGATATACGATCCTCTTTTGTTTCATTTCAATACTGGAACCAGGGGCTGGGCAATACTCATACTCAGAGTATTGCGGGAGTGACATATGTATTCAGGGGTAAAAAATGGTTCACTTTCCAGATTGGCGGCGGCATCCCTGTCAAATTCGGACCGGCAGCGACGGAAGCATTACGAAACAATAAGTTCCTGCTGATGTATTCGATCGGCGCCTATTTTCCCTATTGACGCACTATTATATTATTCTGTTTTCACCAACACCCGGGATTAAACCAGAGATCGGCTGTCTCCTTAGATGCATCTTTCCGGTTTGCTACAACGTCGATGTGATCAGCAGATCCAGGTCCGTATATTTTATGCCAAAACGGCTGGAGAGGTAAAGGTTGGTCAGGCAACCCTTGTAGGTATATACGCCATTGCGGAGGTTGATATGACTGAACAAAACATTTTCGATGCTGCCGGCGCTGCCGGCCTTGGCGAGAATCGGTGTGATCATATTGCTGATAGCGATGGAAGCCGTGCGAGGCACCTTTGAAGCTATATTAGGCACACAATAATGGATGACGCCGTATTTTTCGAAGGTAGGATTCTCCAGGGTGGTGACCTCGGAGGTCTCAAAGCAGCCGCCCTGGTCGATGCTGACATCGATGATGACACTGCCGGGCTTCATCCTCGATACCATCTCTTCCGTAACGATGAGCTGCGTACGTCCGGCCTTGCTGTGCACGGCGCCTATGGCAACATCAGCATCCATGAGCGCATTGCCGAGATAGGTCGGATTGATCGAAGAAGTATACAGGCGCTGACCCACGCGCGCCTGCAGGCGCATCAGCTTGTATATATTGTTGTCGAATACATATACTCCCGCACCGAGGCCCAGTGCGGTCCGGGTAGCATATTCCGCCACCACACCGCCACCGAGGATGACGACCTTGGCAGGCGGAACGCCTGATATTCCTCCCAGGAGGACGCCCGTTCCACCGGATGTTGCGGTCAGCAGGTCGGCTGCCGTAAGAATGGCGCTGATACCGGCGAGCTCGCTCAGGATACGCACCAGGGGAAAGGACCCGTCATCGTCCTTCATATATTCCATGGCCAGGGCGATGACGCGCTTTTGGCGCAGCTTGTTGATGTATTCACTGCTGATCAGCGGGATCTGGAGCGGAGAGATAAGGATCTGGTTGGGGTGGAACAGGTCTATTTCCTCAACGGTAGGAGGGGCAACCTTGAGGATCACATCACATTTAAATACTTCCTGTTTGCTGTGGACGATCTCCGCCCCGGCTTCGCCGTACTCATGATCGGTAAAATGTGACCGGGTGCCTGCGCCCATCTCCACGACGACCTTATGATCATTGCCTACCAGGTAGGCTACGGAAGCAGGAACCAGGGCCACCCTGTTTTCCATAGCCATGCTTTCCTTCAAGATCCCGATCGACAGGTTCTGCTGCTTCTGAGGCACTTCCAGCATTTCGACCTGCGTCAGATGTTCTTCTTTGAATATCGGATTCGCCACCTTTCGATGATTTTAGTTTAAATATACAAACTTTCTCCAATGATTGTCCCGCACCTCAATATGCATCGCCGTATACGGCTCAACGACGAGCGGCCGGATCAGGTCGGGCCACTCAATGATGACAAGACATCCCGGATCATACAGGTAATCTTCTATACCGCTGTCCAGTATTTCTTCTATCGTCTTAAAACGGTAGAGATCGATATGGATGATCTTATTATAGCCGGCTGTGACACTCGCCAGCGGATACTCATTGCAGATCGAGAAGGTCGGGCTGGATGGGGTGATCATGCTGCCCATCAGCGCCGCCAATGCAGAGACAAAGGTTGTCTTGCCGGCGCCCATAGGTGCATCCAGTAGAATGACGTGGTGCCGGACCAGCCTGTCCAGATGTTCGGATACGGCCTGCGGAAGCCTCGTCACGTCCTGCACTATAAAGTAATTTTGTTTCACCGGTTCAAGATTGAGCGACAAATATATTAAAATGGAAAAAGACAGCCGGTAGGGCGATTATTATCTTTCTTAACCGGAAATGCTGGCATTTTCCTCCCGTTTGTAGAAAGAAAGTCAGTTCCAATGCAACAAATCCATTCTTCACCGCATATTATACTTAAATTAAATCAAAAACTACAACTACTTAAATCCGGCTGTACATGAAAAAGTTTTTCTTTTATGCGTTCATCTGCCTGATTACTTCCTTTTTATTTGCATGTTCCAAAAATGAAGACATCATCGAAACCGAGCCTGTCGTCCCAAAAGAAGAAGTGGTCAATAACCTGCTTCAAAACCTGACCCTGCGATCCGGAGAAGGCCTTGACCTGGGTTGTTTTACCATTCGTTATCCTTTTGGAATGACTACCATCGACGGCAATACCATCATGATCCACAGCGATAGTGAATACAATGCCCTGGCGGCTGATACTTCCGTGGTGATCATTGATTTTGCATATCCGCTGCAGATAACCAAAGAAGGAGAAAACCTGGCGGTCGGCAATATCCAGGAGCTGGCTGGCCTATTCGCTTCCTGTATCCCGCAATCGGGCTGGACCACAGGCAATTTCCCGGCTTTTCTGATCAACGAAGACAATAGCTGCTATAAGCTCGTATACCCGGTTGGGCTCACCGATATCAACGGCGCGGTCTATATGGCCGGTAATGAAGCGGAGCTATCCGACCTGCTTGCAGCGCACAACCTTTTATTTTTCCGGTGGCCCCTTACCCTTCAGAAGGGCGGACAAGGTACTGTGCAGGTGCAATCTTCCGAAGAGCTGCTGACGCTGCTCCTCCAATGTGATAATATATCCTCCCCAAATGATTCCATCAGCTTTACCAGGGTTTCCTGTTTCGACATCGTCTTTCCCATTCAATTCGAAAACAAGGACGGAGAGATATTCACTGCCGAAAACGGAGATCAGGTCGGGGCATTGCTGCTGTATGGAGACATTACGGCCTTTCATTATCCCATTACCCTTTATTCGGCAGCAACCGGCACTATAACGGTCTGCTGTGATGAGGAACTCAATCTGATTACCGCGCATTATTGTTGTAATTCAAATGTGGGAGATGTGCTGTTTCTTATGTTGGGGGCCAGAGCATTCGGGGGCAATTGCTATGATATCAACTATCCTGTTTCCATCAAAACTCAGGCGGCAACATATAGCTTTCATAATGATGCAGAGCTGGAAACATTTTTCAATAATAATCTGAACGATCTGGGAATGCTGGTTTACCCGCTTTCTGTCACACTGGCCGCTAACGGCGCTGTCAAAACCTTTAATAGTTTTGATGAGCTGTCCTTGTTCCTGCTGGAATGCTCTTAATCGATGAATAATATAAAATGATTGACATTGAGGTCATACAATGGTGCCTGGAAAAAAGGGAGGCGGGCTACAAAAAGCTCTACGAAGCCTGTTTTTCCTATGTGTATGCCATCGTACGCTCTTATGTAACCGACGATTTCTATCACAAAGACCTGGTGCAGGAAATATTTGCGCAGACCTTTCTCAAGATCGATAAATATGACGCATCAAAAGGTGAGTTCAAGCCCTGGCTGCGTAAGGTCGCGGTCAACATATGCCTCATGCACCTGCGCAAGCAGAAACAAATGAATCTCAATGACAGCATTGATTCGGATAAGGTCCGGGAGGTCTCGGATGGCATACCCCTCAAAACCGGGCTGACCAGGGCCGAGATCGAATCGCTGCTCAAAGACATGCCTACCGGATACAAAACAGTTTTTCTGATGATCGCTATCGACGATTATACACACGAAGAGGTCGCCGAAGCGCTCGGTATCTCCAACAACGCATCGCGCTCACAATACCTGCGCGCTAAAAGGTATATAGAAAATAAAATCTTCACAGAGGTCAACTTATCTAAATATGGAATCTAATCATGATTGGGCTGATAAAATGAGGGATGGTGATCCGGCCGCCATGCCGCCGGGCTTTGACTGGGAGTCAATGAAAGAAGGCATATACAGCAAAATGGAAAAAGAACGCAAAAAGCCCGCTTTCTTCTGGCTTGGCGATCTTTTTTCCGGGAAAAAGAGATGGATCAGCCTGTCTGTCATTACCGTCCTGCTTTCCGGGCTTTTCTTCATTCCCCGTTTTTTTGATTCTCCCGTTTCGCGCTCTGCACTTAACAAGGTCTCCGTGCCTGCTGGTCACGAAAACTCCTACATACCATATGGTATCGACAATGACGTAAACAGCGGCAAAAGAATAACGGCTGATGCTCCTGCCAGGGAAATAAACGCCCGGTCGTCCGCAAAATCAACAAGTGAGACGAACGGCATCAGCGATCTTTCCGGATCATCTCTATCTGAAAATGCGCTTGCACAGCACACGCGTAACGCAAAGAATACAATAAGACAAGATAACGGCCTCCGGAATCATTCCCCGTTACAGAAGCCCGGATATAACCCTTACAGGAGCCAGGTCGCGGATCCCGATCCTCCGGATTTCCTGACGCTGGTTGAAAAAAATGACACCATGACAACTGAGCCTGATCCGTCTTCCGGATCGGGCATCTCTCAAAATAAGATAAAAAATGGCCCGGCCGGCAGATCGCTTCTGCAAGAAAAAGAGGCTATAGCTCCTTTCGCACCTATAGCTTCTAAAACGTACCGACTATCTCTTGACGATCTTTCCTTCAAAGCCGGACTCAAGCTCGAAAAAGGTACCCCGTCATCGCCATGGTATGCCGGTATAGCTACCGGTGCCGGCTTTGGGCCTTCCTATACCGTCGCATACGATCTGCCCGGCAGAGTTAAGGCTTCTGAAAAATTATTATGCGCGCCATTTGTCACTGCATATATCAGAAAGCCATTGGCCAACGGCTTCTATGCAGGCACAGGCCTTCACGTCCAAAGCTTCATAAGCCGGTTGGAATATAATTCCGAACGGTTGATGAGCCATTCCGTCAAAGATACCGTGCTGCTTATAGAAAGAAATCAGATCACGGGGAAAGAGACCGTTCACCGGGGAGACACAACAGCATCCCTGCTGACCCGGCGGCGGCTGAAACATGTTAATACCACCTCCGCTATCAGCATTCCGGTCATAGCCGGATGGCAGATACAGAAAGGATACTGGTCGTATGGCGTTGAAGCCGGAATGAATATCGGGCTCTATGCTGTGCAGCAGGGAAAGGCATACGATGAGAAAGCAGATATCTATACAATGAACAGGGGTCAGGGCCCTTATACCAAAAGCTTAGGCCTGTCTTTCAGCGGGAGTCTTACCGCAGGATACGCTCTGACACAGAAACTAAAACTCCGTGCCTCTGCAGGATACAGCCAGTATCTGACCCCATGGAGAAGGGACCCGGCAGCCCGGTCCCTGAAGCCAAAAATTGTGAACATTGGAATGGGTATTGAATACAACTTATCAAAATAATATTTATTTTCGTGTCCTTAACACAATTACATCAATCTGCAATAGAGACTATGATCAAGTTCGTAGCACTGCTCTATTGTTTTAATCTTTTTTCAAATGTCTACACACACATTAACATTTGAAAGCTTTATTGATCCCCCGACAATGGATATTACAAATCTCCAGGTTGTAGAATTATTGATAGACGAAAGGAATGATGTTGAAGATTATTCTTTTGTTTATCCTTATTTTAGCACAGACCACCACGACGGATTTAAAGTTTGTTACGGTCTGTTTGATTTTTCGGCCTGTCATTCAGGCATTCAGGGTATTATCGATATGCGTTTCGACACCGCATCAGAGGCTGAAGACTTTATTATATATGGGTTAGAATAGCTCTGATTCGTATTTTTGCCGTTGAACCGGTATCCCTGAAAAGGCCTGCTTCCAGGCTATAAATACTATCTCTTCCCGGTCCGTGTGGACTGGTAGGACTTGTCTTCTTTTTCCTTTTTTACCAAGCCGAATCTCCTATTCTTCCAGAACAAGCAGCGTACATGAGATCATTATTCATTCGCTACACTCTTTCCCCTGCTACCATTAATTATTGAATATCCAGTCAAATCCAAGCCGGATGGCAAATCCGTCGATCGGGTACTGGGCGACCTGGTACTGGCCGCGCTTGTCATAAAGGCTGTTGATATTATCGACCCGGACAAAGCCCCGTAGCAGGCGGACCTTATAGGAAATAAATACATCGTATGTGAGCAGGTCACTCTGATAACCGGTTTCTATGTTGTAAAAGTTAAAGATGGCCGGGCTATAGCCCATACGGTCAAATTGTGATAAATACCGTGCTTCCAGGCCGGCATTGATCAGGAGCTTTCTTCTGAACAGCCGGGCCTCCAGGTATGCAGCATGATGGCTTACCCAGGCTGGCACACGCAGGGCGGCATCGGTGCCCGTCTGCCACAGGATGCTGTTATCAAGATGGAAGACCCCGATCTTTAAATGATGTTTGCCCTGAATGCCCGTTACGGAGACAGCCTGACCGATCTGTCGCATCTGCCAGTTCTGGTCGATATAGGTATAATTTTGAATGATATTTTGATGGAGAGACGCCTCCAGATGCAGGGCCGGGAATGAAATCCTGCCACCAAAATAAGTATGGAATACATTTTTAGCTTCCTCAAAATACAGTGCCCGGGAATTATAGTGGATGTGGTTGTATAAATAGCCCGGAGCCGTGTTGCTCATATGGAACCAGGCTTCTGCCCTGACGAGCCTGCCGAGATCTCCGTATATATTTCCTTCCACCTTAAATATAGGTGTCAGGGAATTGAGCAGGTAATACCCCCTGGCATTGATCCCGGCGACGTTGGCAAGATCCCAGTGCGCATTTCCTTCAACGCGCAACAGGGTAAATACGGTGTCTGCCGGTAAATACTCCAGATGGTTTCTTTCCAGGGCAATGCCTCCGCGCAGATAGTTATTTGTCCTGTTTACTTCGTTGTGAGACTTACCCACAGCTGAAAGGTATGCCCTGTTGAGGAAGACCTTGTGCAGATAACTGTTTCTCAGTCCGCGGATATCGTCATTGAGACCCCGGTAATAAACCGTATCGGCAGTCGTTCTGACATTGGTATCATAGAACAGGCCGCTGCTTTGATGATAGCTGATCTCATATCCGATGTGCAGGCCCTTAGCGGATGTCTCTCCTGACAGGCTGTCGCCACCTCTCCACAATGCGACATCATTGTTGAACAGGATACCCCAGTCCTTATACTTTGAGCCGCCGTTGTCTATGTTGACAGGCATACTGAGCCTGCTGCCTGAAGGGCTTCCGCTACCCTGCAGGATGTATTGGCTTATACCGCCGTTTTCTTCTCTCAGGAACTGGTTGTAGGTGTATATCAGGTGGGTTTTGTACCGGTTTTTCCAATGGCTCTGTTCAAAGCCCACGCCGAATGTCGTATTCCGCATCCTGTCGCGGAGAAACTCGCCTACCTGGTTGAACCGGGCATAATCAATATTGACCGTCAGGTTTTTGGCAAAGGTCCTGCTCAGTTTTCCGGTAAATACATTGTCGTCCCGGATACCCGTCGTCGTTGCATAACGGACATGGGTATAAGGTGTCTCGGGACGGTACAGCCGGAAATTGTCAAAGGTTATTTTGTACAGGTCCTGGCCGTGAATACCAAGGTCGAAGGCTCCTCTTTCTGTGGGCCGGACAAGGGGCGAGTATGCCGGTGAGCCGACATTTCCCAGTGTAAAAAAATTGACATCCGTCTGTCTTGCCACATCCATCTGCCTGAGGCCGGCAGACAGAAGGCTGTCATCAAACGGACGCAATGTATAAAGGTCACCGTATCGTACAAAGGTCACCTCAACCGTATCATTATCAAAAAGATCGGCCAACAGGTCATTGTGCGTGCTGTCGACAGCACGGAGCGTGTCGCTGGAGATCTCTCTTGCTTTTTCAGTAGTTACGGGTTGTGCAGTGCCGGCTATCGAATAAAGAAAAAAAAGGAAAAAAGGCAGTATCTGCTTATAACATGGGAGGTTATGTATAAACAGCATATTCCAAAAGCATATCTTAGTGGTCGGCAACCGCATTCCTGGCTTTATTATGGGTGCAAACTTAAATGTTTAGGAAAATATTTTGCGACTTTCCTGCATATGAAAGAATTATAAAACAGTTAAAATTAACAATCCTCTCTCTGGCTTTATTTCCGAAGCATTAAAACAATAATTTTGTTGAAGAAAAACACAAAGGCAAAATAGAATGAAAGCGCTGAAGATAATTGATAATGTAATGTTTCAATATCTGTTGCCGATGTTGCTTGGTGTTTTGTTTCTGGGTGTTCTGTATTTTTATTCTGACGTCACCTATAGTAATCTGCAGCTTCCCGTAGGTATTTATAAACACAATATCTGGCATGAGTCCGACTACCTGACATATTATCGTCCTGCGGTTAATTTTCTGGAATATGGCGTTTTCGGAGAGGAATATATGCCGGATCCATTAAGAACAGTAGGCTATCCGGCATTTCTTTCGGCTTTGATCTTCTTATTCAGGGAGAATTGGATCTATTGGGCTTATTTTATTCAGTGCCTGTTTATACCGCTTATTTATCCCAGTATCTATTTTATAATAAAACGAGTGGTAAATCTAAAGGCAGCAAGAATGGTACTAATGTGGTCTTTATTATCGGGGTTATACTTCGGAAGATTGATTTCCATAGGAACGGATCTGGTTTTTTTAACACTCTTCTTAATCGCCCTGGTTTCCTTGATCAAATATTTTGAGACAAAAGGAAAGGCCATCTTTATACTGCTTTATATATTGTTTTTGTTTTTAGCTTCGGAGGTAAGGCCTACGCTTATCTGGTTCTTTGCGATCCATATTCCGGTGGTTATTTATCTTGATAACAGATATAGAGTGTTTGCAACGGTCAGGAGGAGGCGGTTTTTTCTCCTTTATAGCAGCATCATTATATTTCTGGTCACCAACATACCATCATGGAGGAACTATGTCCATTATGGATTTTTTAAGCCTACCACCGTACTAAACGCCAATTATGTAAATCATCTTTCAAGATATATCCTGGACAAAGAGGGGCAATCCGGACGATTTGATTCTATCTATAAAATGCAGTATGAAGAGAAAAACTATATCAAAAGGATGCATTTGCAAAATAAGATCGCCGTAAGCATTATACAGGAGTTACCGGTTGGATTTATCAAAGTCATCATTATGAATATCAAAAACGTAATGCTGGATAATGGAATTACCAATCAAATCGGCCAATATTTTAACTATAACTGGCGTGAATACCCCGGACTGGCTCAATCTGATTGCTTATTTTATTCTTACTTCGTGTTTGCCGGAATCTATGTGATAATATATTGTTTTACATTTTACGGCTTATATATCCTGATCAGAAGAAAGAAATGGAATATATTGATCATCGTGTGTATGCTTTTAGCCACAATGCTGTTCCCGACATTTATTTTTGGTTCAGGAGGGGCAAGATTAAGAATGCCTGTCGAATGGGTGTTAGTCACGATCGCTTCTTATGGTTATTTGTCACTGAGATCGAAAAATCTTAAAGAGGATCCTCTTGGAAGAGCTTAGATGATCCTTATCACTAGCCAAAAAAGGGTTAAGCCCTGGAGGTCCGGATGCCTTTGCCAGAAAGACCGCTAAAGAACCTGCCACTCCTGTAGCTAAGGCGGAATTTTTGGAATCTCTTATAGGGCAGGGAATATCGGGCATGAAAATCCGAATTTTTACCCCCTCTTTTTAGCCTTGTCTAAAAAGGCTCCAAAAGCCTTATAAATATAAATATTCTAAGATTTTTCGGATCTGTAATAATCTCTTTAGTCGAAAGCTTTTTACTTAATTTTTTCTTAATAAAGCCTTTGGCCGTTTAAAATAAGTCATACATCAAAAAATTCGTTTTATCTTTGACCGAAATTATTACTCACTGGTGTGTGTATTAATTTATTAAGAAGTGGCGAGAGAATAGGCTCTATGACCCACTGGCAACCAACTAAAAGTTCCGGGTGACCGGGATTGGAAAACAGGTGCCAATTCCTACTCCGATGTAAGACGGAGAATAATAAATTAAACTTATTCTGACATGTTACACACAATTTCATTTGAAAAAAGCGCCGGTTCTTCCTGCCGGGCCGGGTTGAGAAGCCCTCATTATTCCGGATATCTGATGTCAGTCAGGTGCTGTTGTTGTTGCTGTTGGCACTGTTGCTGATAGTTTACCCAATCTTATCCTTATTATTTCTTGGTTAAGCTATCCCGTAAACACGGGGTGAATCATATTTCTTATTTGCGTTGTCGCAGTCACATTTTAAATCTTTAAACAATGAGTATTAAGCAAAACGGGCCTACCGGGCCAAAACCGTCAATTATTGAACCTGCTCAGCACCAGTTTGGATTTGAACTCAACATCAATCACAGCAGTGAGCAGCGGCAAAGAACGCAGATCATGCTCGAAAGCATCAGGCGCAGCCAGGTCCTGAAATCCGACAGGGAGATCAACCGTTACCTGGAGAAAAGGGATGTGCTGCATTATGATGTCAGGCTCAAAAAGTAATTTTTCGCTAATTCATTAATCTTTCCTGTTATGCCACCGAAGGTATATCATCACAACCAGCCATTTGAACTTGAGTCCGGCACCATTCTGCCCGGCCTGGAGATCGCATTTCATACCTATGGTCGTCTCAACCGCGAAGCCGACAATGTGATCTGGGTTTGCCATGCCCTCACTGCCAATAGTGATGTGTTTGAGTGGTGGCCTGGTCTTTTTGGCCCGGATGAACTATTCAATCCGGACGAATATTTTATCATCTGCGCCAATAACCTGGGCTCCTGTTACGGTACCAACGGACCCCTGTCGGTCAATCCTGTCACGGAACAGCCCTGGTACGATGAGTTCCCGGCGATCACCATCCGTGACATGGCAAGGGTCTTGCAGCTATTAAAAGAGCATCTGGGTATCGGGCGCTTTCACACACTTATAGGGGGAAGCCAGGGAGGACAGATCGCCCAGGAATGGAGCATACAGCATCCGGGGCTGACGGAGCATCTTATACTCCTGGCGACCAATGCCGTGCATTCTTCCTGGGGCATCGCCTTCAATGAGTCACAGCGGCTGGCCATCCGGGCAGACCGGACATACGGTCAGCCTTCCGCCGATGCCGGTGCAGCAGGCCTTAAGGCTGCCCGCAGCATTGCCCTGCTTAGCTACCGGAGCTATCATACCTATAATATCACCCAACAGCAGCATCGCAAGTCGATAGGATATAAGGCCGCTGCCAGCTACCAGCAATATCAGGGACAGAAGCTGGTCAGCAGGTTTAATGCCTATTCATACGTAAGATTATCCGAGGCCATGGATAGCCATGACATCTGCCGGGGAAGATGCTCTGACATCGTGGAAGTGCTGTATCCTGTCAGGGCACAGGTGCTCGTCATCGGGGTTGGATCCGATATTTTATTTCCTGTGAATGAACAAAAGCAGATAGCAGCAGCGCTGCCCAACGCCACCTTTGTCGAAATCGAGTCAGATTTCGGTCATGACGGCTTCCTGATCGAAACACAACAAATTTCCGGGATCGTCAGGGATTTCCTGAGCAGGACCTCCGTCAAAAAATACCATAACGTATTAACCTGATCAAAGTGGGAAATAATCTGAAAATAGGGCTTTTCGGCTTCGGATGCGTTGGCCAGGGGTTGTATCATGTACTCAACAACAGCACTGGCTTCAAGGCGTCGATCGAATGCATCGTCGTTAAAGACAAGACCAAAGAGCGCCCGTTGGCCAAGGAGCTGATATCATATGACAAGCAGGACATCCTCGACAATGAAGACATCTCAGTCGTCGTCGAGCTCATCGACGACGCAAAAGAAGCTTTTGATATTGTAAGCGAAGCGATGCGCCGTGGAAAACATGTCGTCACCGCGAATAAAAAAATGCTGGCAGAACATCTCCAGGAATTGTTTGAGCTGCAGCTCGCCCACCAGGTCTCGCTGCTGTATGAAGCCTCAGCTTGCGGCAGCATTCCCATCATACGCACCCTGGAAGAGTACTTTGACAACGAAGATCTGAAGCGTGTATCCGGAATATTCAATGGTACGACCAACTATGTGCTGACACAAACCCTCCGGGAAAAGCTGAGCTATCCGACGGCATTGCAGCAGGCGCAGGACAAAGGCTTTGCGGAGAGTGATCCCACCAATGACGTTGAAGGATATGATCCTAAATACAAGGCAGTCATCCTTGCCCTGCACGCTTTTGGAAAGATCATACGCCCGGAAAGCATCCTGAATCTCGGAATAACTACACTCAGTGAGGATGATGTCCGTTTCGCTTCAGAAAAAGGATATAAGATCAAGCTCATGCCTGTCATCGAACGCGTGGGTCAGAAAAGCTTCTGCATCTTTGTCGCCCCGAGATTTATCTCCCGCGATAATCAACTGTACAATGTCGACCATGAGTTCAATGGCGTTATTGTCGAGGGTTTGTTCTCAGGCGAGCAGTTCCTCCAAGGACGCGGGGCCGGTAGTCTGCCGACCGGTGCGGCGGTGCTGTCGGATATCTCAGCATTATCCTATGGCTACAGGTACGAATTCAAAAAATCCGGACAGGCGCGGCATATTGAATTTACCAATGACGTATATGTCGACATCTATCTAAGGTACAATGATAAAAAGACCCTGGAATATTTTACCTGGAACCGGATCGATCAGCACTTTTCATCCGAACAATATGGTTACGTTATCGGTTCTATTGATCTGAAGCAGCTACTTGAAAAGCGGCAATATATCCTGGATAACAAATTATTCATATCCCTTGTATCGGAGAAATTGACCCTGGCTGTACCGGAAGTACAGTCCGTCAGAGAAAAATATATTATTTAACCTTTAAAACTTTATCTATCATGGCTATCAGACTAGGGGACACTGTCCCGGATTTCAACGCCAGGTCCACGGAAGGAGACATCAATTTTTACGAATGGCTGGATGGCAAGTGGGCCGTTCTATTCAGTCATCCTGCTGACTATACGCCCGTGTGTACGACGGAGCTCGGTAGTGTTGCCAAATTTAAGCCCGAATTCGAAAAACGCGGTGTCAAGGTCATCGCGCTGAGTGTGGATGACATCGACAGCCACCACGACTGGATCAGGGACATCAACGAAACCCAGAGTACGGAGGTCAACTTCCCGATCATCGCCGATCCGGATTTTGCAGTATCAAGACTGTACGACTTTGTCCATCCCAACGCCTCCGAAAAGCATACGGTCCGGTCCGTGGTCATCATCGGTCCCGACAAGAAGGCCAAGCTGCTGATCACTTACCCGGCGTCTACCGGTCGTAATTTCAACGAGATACTGCGCGTCATCGACTCGCTTCAGCTTACTGCCAATCACAGCGTCGCCACGCCGGCCAACTGGAATCACGGTGAAGACGTCGTCGTGTTGCCATCTATCCCGACGGAAGAGATCCCGGCAAAATTTCCCAAAGGGCACAAGGTCATCAAGTCTTACCTGAGGACGACACCACAGCCGAATCTTTGAGTGTTGTTTTTTTGATTTATAGTATATAAAGAGTGCTCTTTTCAGAAAAGAGCACTCTTTTTTTGAATGGCACGAGTTACAAACTTGCGTCAACGGGGTTGACAAATTATCTTTTCACTGTACATGGGGCAATAGTAATTCCGATAGGCCATCCTGAAATAGGATATGAAACGGTAAATATCTATAACAAATATAGATATTTATATTTTAAAATTAAAGGCAAAAAACAAATTTCCTTCAACTATAATTAAAGAAGTTTAAATAATGACTAAAGTTAAAACTTTATTAATTACTGGTTTTGTAATAATTATTTCTTTTGCTGTCCAGGCACAGTGTGTAATAGATACGGTATATTATACAGAATACTATAGTATGAATCTAAAAAATACGTTTCCGGCGAAAACCACAGATAGTATGATGATGAATCCACCTTGGTTTGAGTGGATCGAACGATATGAAGATGGAAAAATTAAAGAGAGATTTGTACGTTCCGGCAAAAAGAAGGTTTCGCTGTTTATGTGCTTCTATGATGAGATGGGCAGGCTGGCTTTAATAGATATAAAGAGAATGAGAAAGAATGTCCGTTTTTTGTATGAACAAGATGAGCTTGTAAAATTAGAAACCCGGTATCCGGATTTTCCTGGAACAGTGGAGACAACTGAAGTCAGGAAAATGAAAAACGGCTATATTTTTCTGGAGATAGGAGAAAATAATCAAAAGACAATCAATGTTTGGAACCGGAATAAGGTACCTCCCGGATTTATTTATAAACTGGGCAACATTGATTTCTGGGGAATCGTCTTAACGAATGACTTTGCAGAGCGGGATGTTACCCTGGACTATGCCAGAAAAGAAGCAGACAGAACCGATGTAAAACCAGCTGTAAATGAAGACATTAAAATTAGAAGTCTAAAGCTCGACGGTTGTGGCAATATGGTATTCTATAATGATATCTTCACAGAAACCGGTTTTATACATCGATTAATTGTGAAAAAGATTATTTATAAATAATCCATCCCCTTTTTTAAGCGCAACAATCTCCCGGAAAAAAATATTAGTTTTTAATTATATCATTCCCCACCCATACTCATAACTGATCACCCCATAGCCATCAATATTCTCCAACCATGCTTTTTCTTTGTGGCTGTGAGTGACGATCTGGGAGACATTCATCTTTTTAAACTTATTAGCGACACCGTTGAGCGTATTTATTTCTTCTTCTGAAAACAGCTCTTTGTTAAATTGAGAGGCCGGGGCAGGATAATATTGCTCACCGATAAACTCCCCGAAGTCCGACATCTCTATTTTTACGATATTCCTTTCAAGCGCATGATTGAATATCCAGTCATAATTTTTAGGAACGGGGCCTTTGGGCAAAGCCTGATACTGTAAGCCACTTATGGAAAAGCACGTTTTCCTGAAATGTATAAAGTCCGCATAGAATAACAGCTTATTCATCTTGGTCTTAAACGGCTGCAACCGCTCTGAGAAGAACAGGATGATCTGTTCGATCCTTATAATCTCAGGACTTCTGAAACCATTAAAGATATCCGGCGTTTTGGGCCCCAACATTACTCGTTCCTCAAAAAGATCCCGAGCGTTTATACTTGTTTCATAGGCATCTATTTTGGCCATGATTCTTTTTAACTCCTGTGAAGAAAATTCATGGCGGGAATATTCTACAAGCCTTCTGAACTCTTTCGGATCTTTCGCTATTTGTATGAGTCGGCCATTGGACACACTTGGCATTTCCCCGGCCTCATATTGCCGGTAAACATTGATGCCGAAGCCCAATATCTCCGACATCTTGGTCGCCGGGAGGGCATATTGTTCCCGTATGCTTTTGATCTCTTCCGGGAAGGGAATTCCATATTTTACCCTGTATTGGTTATATACCTGGTTGGTATTGACGAGGTCGTTTGCTTCTGTGGTAAACTGTTCCCCAGAATCATCGCATTTATAATAATGATAAACTACCTCTAAAGCCTCTTTGCGAAATTCGAGGGCTCTTTTTTCTTTTAATAATGTAGTCGTCCCGCCGGTGAATGGACTGCGCATAATTTTTGGTTTGTAAGCGTCTCAAAAAATGTTTGTAGTAACTCTTATTATGAGTCAGGCTTACTGTTTTTTTAAGGGATAAGCCATCGCATGCTCTGCCGGGTGAAAAGAAATGCAAATTGTCTCCATGCCCCGAAATCCTAAGGTGATTTTTATATATACTTCTTTCCCTTTGACAATTTTTCCAAATACCCACATGTCCTGCATTCCATTTAGATTATCCCGGACAGGGCCTTGTGAATAATCTGTCTTCTTAATTGTGCTCAAAATCTTTTTTCTCTGAACGGGGGTGATTTCCAGATCAAGCAATGCCTGTGTATTTTTACCTCTGTCGTCGCGAAACACGATGCCCCAAACTTTCAACTTCGTATGGAATGTCGTAAGAAATTCGTCTACTTCTTCTGACATGGTGATAACTTTAGACAAAGATAGTAATAAAATTGTAAAAACAACTAATAAGTTGTAAAAAGGCTAACAATATACAAAAATATCAATCTTATTGATTTATATCTTTCGATTCATAAGGTTATAAAATCTTTTATTCTGGTTGTGGATTGAATAAACAGAGCTTAAATCAAAGGTATATTCTTCTGAAGACCACTATTCCACAATCAAAAGTTCAACTAAATACTTAACAATTTTCATTTTTGCTGTTTAATATAGGTATTAAGCTATGCCATGAAAATCAACATTAAACGTCTCGATGACGACTATCAGCTCGAAGCAGTCAATGAAGAAGGGAACACGATCATGATGGACGGAGCGACAGAGATCGGCGGACACAATAAAGGCATGCGCCCCATGCAGCTGTTACTCGCGGCTGTCGGCGGCTGCAGCGCCATCGACGTCATCCTCATTCTGAAAAAACAAAAGCAGGAGATCTCGTCCTTCGAAGTTGAAGTGGAAGGCGAAACCGAAAAGGTAGAAGAGCACAAGCTGTACAGGGATATCGTCGTCCATTTTAAGATCAGGGGAAAGGTCGATGAGAAAAAAGCCAATAAAGCGGCACAGCTTTCACTTGAAAAATACTGTTCCGTCTCCAAAACACTGGAACCAACAGCGAATATTACATTTAAGGTGACGGTGAATTAGCGTGTTATCCCTTTGGCCGACATCGCTCTCTGTCCACTATTTAGAAAACATAGTTTAAGATATGCAGGAAAAACACTTTGAAACCAATGCCATCCGGGCCCAGTTTGACCGGACTCCCAATAATGAACACTCCGTGCCGCTGTATCTCACCAGCTCCTTTGTCTTCGACGAAGCGGAGGATATGCGAGCCGCATTCAATGAGGAGTCCGACGCCTTTATTTATTCCCGCTATGTCAATCCCAATAATAATGAGCTGATCAATAAGGTTTGCCTCATGGAAGGAGCAGAAGCGGGATTTGCCACGGCATCGGGCATGGCTGCCATCTTTACCACCTTCATGTCGATACTCAAAGCGGGGGATCATGTCATCAGCTGCTCGTCCGTATTTGGGGCGACACACGCCATCTTCAACAAATATTTTCCAAAGTGGAATATTTCATATTCTTATTTCGACACCGGCAATGCTGATCAGCTTGAGTCCTTGGTACAGGACAATACCAGGTTTATATATCTTGAAACTCCTACCAATCCGGCCATCGAGCTGATCGACCTCGAATATGCCGCCTCTATTGCCAAAAAGCACAACCTGCTGCTCATCGTCGACAACTGTTTTGCCACACCGTGGCTGCAGCAGCCTATCCGCTGGGGCGCCGACCTCGTTATCCATTCTGCGACCAAGTATATGGATGGACAGGGGCGTGTGCTGGGAGGTATCGTCGTGGGGAGGCAGGATCTCATCCGGGAAATATACCTCTTTGGCCGGTTGACAGGACCAAGCCTCAGCCCTTTCAACAGCTGGATCCTGTCTAAAAGCCTGGAGACCTTGTCTCTCCGCATGGAGCGGCACTGTGAAAATGCGCTATATGTAGCTACAGCCCTGGAAGGACATCCGGCCCTAGAGAATGTCTCATACCCGTTCCTGCCGTCTTTTCCACAATATGACATCGCACGAAAGCAGATGACTGCCGGGGGCGGCATCATCACAGTAACACTGAAAGAAGGGCTCCTGGCGGCAACACGTTTCCTGGATCGCCTGGAGATGATCCGCATCTCACCCAATCTTGGTGACACCCGTAGTATCGCCACACATCCGGCGACATCGACCCACTGTAAGCTCACGCCCGAAGAGCGTGCCCGTGTTGGGATCTCTGACGGGCTGGTCAGGGTCTCGATCGGGCTGGAGCATAAAGAGGATATTCTCAAGGATATTTTGAGGGCATTGGACCTTTAGAAAAATCTTATATGCCTGCCATTTTAGAGATTATAATCGCCAAAAAACATTATATTTGGCGATTATAATCTCTAAATCATGCTAAACAGAATCATCAAACAACAAATACTGAACAGGGTTGACTACAAAAAAGCCATTGTTCTACTCGGCCCGCGACAGGTAGGTAAGACCACTCTGATTACAGAAATAGCAGGCTCTTTGGGAGATTTCTTATTGATCGACGGCGATGATCCTGAGATAAGAACATTGTGGAACAATCCTGCAAAAGCTTTTATTGAAAGATACATCGGCAAATACAAAATTGTGGTTATCGACGAAGCGCAACGCCTCGAAAATATAGGACTGAGCGCGAAAATGATCATCGATGCCAAAAAAAATATCCAGCTGTTTATTTCCGGTTCATCCGCTTTAGAACTGATGAACAGTATCAATGAATCTTTGACCGGCAGAAAATGGGAATACAGGCTTTATCCGTTTTCCTGGCAGGAAATCAAAAATCATTTTTCGTTTGCTGGCACCTTACCTAAGCTGGAGCAGTTTATGATCACGGGCATGTACCCGGAAGTCATCAACCACCCGCATGATGCCATTGAAATATTGAGAAACCTGGCAGGAAGTTATTTGTACAAGGATATTCTTGACTCCGGCAATATCCGGAAACCGGAATTATTGTATAAATTACTCCAGGCCTTGGCATGGCAGGTCGGAAATGAGGTTTCTTACAATGAATTGGCTCAAACTATCGGTGCAGACAAGCAGACCGTGGCTTCGTATATCGATCTGCTGGAAAAAGCCTTTGTGATATTCAGGCTTACCCCATTGTCCCGCAATCCAAGAAATGAAATAAACACGACACGTAAGATCTATTTTTATGATAACGGTGTAAGAAATACGGTGATCAACAACTTTTCGCCATTGGCAATGAGAAATGATGTCGGAGCACTTTGGGAAAACTTCGTTATCAGCGAAAGGAAAAAATTTCTTGCTTACAACAATTTTTTTGGCAACGTATATTTCTGGAGAAGCAGAACGCGATCGGAAGTAGACTATCTTGAAGAGCGCGATGGGGTTATCAATGCCTTTGAAATGAAGTGGAACCCTAAGTCAAAAGTACGTTTTCCTAAAAACTTCGTCGATACCTACCGGCCTGATAAAACAGAGGTCATCCACAGGGAAAACTACTGGGAATGGCTGGACGAAAACTAAAAATATTTCAATTACCAGGGATTACACCCACCGCATCAATACCGCACCCCAGGTAAATCCGCTGCCAAATGCCGTCAGGCAAACCAGGTCACCGGAAGAAAAGAGACCCTGCTCCCAGGCTTCTGTGAGGGCGATCGGAATAGAGGCGGCGGTTGTGTTACCGTATCTTTGGATATTATTGTATACCTGGTCATCACGCAGGCCTAATTTCTGCTGGATGAAAGAGGCAATACGCAGATTGGCCTGATGAGGGATGAGCATCTTCAGGTCAGAGGGCTGGTACCCTTTTTTACCGAGAACCTCTATGATGGCTTCCGGCATTTTCTGGACGGCATGCTTGAATACATGCTGACCATTCATATTCGGGTAGATAAGGGCGTCATCCATCATTTTCTGAGTGAGAAAGGTTCCGCCATAGTCCTTCTCGTCAAGATAGCCGTACTGCTCAATATCACCGTAACGGCCGCCGTGACAGCCAGGATTGATAAAAGCCAGTTCTTCGGCATGTGTACCATTACTATGCATACATGTGGCGAGAATACCCTGGTCAGCAGCATCCGTCGGTTGAACAATTGCGGCGCCGGCGCCATCTCCGAAGATAACGGTTACGTTTCGACCTCGTGTGGTATAATCGAGGCCCATGGAGTGTACTTCCGCACCCACGACGAGTATATTTTTGTACACACCGGCAGAGGCAAACTGGTGGGCGATGCTCAGTGCATATATAAAGCCGGAACACTGATTGCGCACATCGAGAGCACCACATTCAGTCGAAGTGATACCAAGCTCCCGTTGTAAAAGAACACCACAGCCAGGGAAAAAATAATCGGGGCTAAGGGTTGCAAAAATGATGTATTCGATATCGGTTGGCTGAATACCGGCACGCTCAATGGCTTTTTTTGCAGCTTCAGCGCCAAGAGAAACGGTCGACTCTTCATGGCGGGTGGCATACCGTCGTTCCCTAATGCCGGTTCGTTCCTGGATCCATTCGTCCGTCGTGTCCATATAACGGATAAGATCATCGTTTTTAACCACGTTTTTGGGAACGTAAAAACCCAAACCTTTGATAAAAGAACCCATAGCCGGTATTTTTATCAAAGAAAACGAATTTTAAACAATGCCGGAAATTATTATTGCGTAAAATGCCGGGTCTCCCATACCTTCGTTGTTCCGGAATTTTATTTGAAGGATGGAAAAGAATAACCTTCACCGGACCGAGTAAAGCCGCCACCGGCCCTGCTCCGCAAGCAAACGGTACTGAGAAAAAATGTCTTCTGAAATAAAATGGCTGATATTGTGTTCTTTCAGGCTATCGGGATGACTTAGAAAAGCATTATAGCCGGAACGCATGACAGGATAGGCAGAAAAGCCTCCGGCGTCATCCAGGCCTATACCATATACTTCATCCAGGCGAAGCATCCATTTACGGAGCACACCAGCATCAAAAACTGTTGATTTGTAATCGACATAACAGCTTCTTAGCCCCCAGATCTTAAAGGTCGTATTATCAGGCGGAATAACAAATAGAGCATCTTTGGAGGATTTTTGCCGGGCCAGCTGCGCTATTAAAATTTCATCATTTTTTTCCCAGTGCGTAAAAGGCAGCTGATAAGAAATATGTCTCAGAGGCCCTTTGAATATTGCCAGGATAAGGCAGGCTGTTAGAATGGCTGTCTGTACGTTAAGTTTGTTCTTTTTATTCCAGTTGACCATAACATCCAAAAACAGGCACAAAACAGAAGAAAAACAAATAAGCTTGAGCCATATGGTTGTTTTAAACCACTGAGTCAGAATAATGGAAGGCACAGACCGAAAAACGGAGGCATAGACAATACAACCGGCCAGGATCAGGATCGTAAGAAAAAACAACCGTTTGCTCTTTCCTCTCATAAGCCAAAGCGCGGGAGGAATAAAGAGCGCAAAAACCAGGAAATTTCTGAGGCTAAAAGATGTGGGATCAAAGTGATGCGCTACGCGCCACAATAAAACGTCGACGAGAAAATGCGACTCCTTATCACTACTCCCGGAGGCAAACAGATCTCTTTTCAGATAGATAAAAACCGCTAAAACCCCTATAAAAGCAACTATCTGAAGAATATCGACCCGGCTGAACAATTTATCTCCGGACGATCTACCGGAAAAATATTTACTTAAAAACAATATAACTACTGTGCCAGATAACAGGATCAACATCTGCAGCGCTGCCATATCCTGGAAGGTGCTACCTGTTAAAATCAAAACCGGCCAGACAAAATCCTTTTTCCAAATAAATGCCACAAGCGCCCATATTAAGAAGGACTTGGCTACAAGTGATGGTAATAGCTGTGGATAATACACTTCATTGCCGCCAAGATTGACGCCGTACAGAAGACCCCAGACAATACCGACCACGGCAATGCGGACGGCAAGATTGGAAGAAAAGACCGAGATCAGCCGGAGCGCTCCGAAAATCGATGCCATTGCAAAGAAAAAATGCAAGAACCAGAAATACCATTGCCGATCGAAAAAAGCATCGCCCAGATCACACAGCCATATCATGCCCTGTCTTATGCCGTGCCCGGCATACAGGTAATTCTGAACAAAGAAATCGCGGTCAAAATATCCATGGCTGAGATTATCCCTCAGGAGGGGAATAAACTCTACCTGGTCACCGGAGCCATATTCATAACCAAGACACAGGATGAGGAAAAAATAGATAAGGACACCTGCGACGGATTGCCGTATGACGGACCATATTCCAAACCGGGGAGAGGACATCTTGTTGTTTTTGTGAAAATAAAGAATCCCGCCGAAATCCCTGCTTTAAAATGTTATCATAAACCGAACGACTGGAAAAACACAAGAAATAAAGAAGAATATCGTTTGTTTTACGTCGCGACTTTAGCTTTCAATTAAAATGATAAGCTTACATTTGGAAGAAAATAACCGCATTTTAGCCTATGCTCAGGATTTGCTGTACTTATCTGTGTCTGATATATACCTGTTTTGTTCTTGATGCCCAGCCAACCAATCTCGTCAATTATGATCATGTCTACGACAATAAGATCAATTCCGTCATCCTTCGTCCTTACGGGGCAACGGTAGGTTTTCCGATCACTTACCTGAACAGTGACCAGCCTTTAGAGCTGATATTTGATGACCTCAACGGGGACTTTACCTACTACAAGTACAGGATCGTACAATGTGATGCCAACTGGAATCCGAGCCAGCTCAACGAAATAGAGTACCTCCAGGGCTTCAATGATCAGGAGGTCAGGGATTATGCCTATTCGATCAACACAAGAGTGGTGTATACGACCTATAGCTTTACGTTTCCCAACGACCTGCTCAGCGTAACAAAATCCGGCAATTACCTGATCCATGTATACCGCGATGAGGATAACAGCCCAATGATCACGCGCCGCTTTATCGTAAGTGAGCAGATCTTTGGCGTTTCCGCATCCCTAGTCAGTGATCTTCAAGCGGGCAAGGCTTTGGAAAATCAGCGCATCAACCTGTCATTGACACCTTCTGTCAGGATCATCGACCCGCTCAATCAGGTACGAGTGGCCATCCTGAAAAACGGAATCTGGGATAATAAGCCGTTGCTGGGCCCCCGTTTCGTACGCAACGAGCAGCTGACTTTCGATTACCTCAATGAAACATCTTTTCCGGGTGGGAAAGAATTCCGTTACCTGGATATCCGGAGTGCCAGAAGGCCGAATTATAAAGTAGAAAACCTGGAAAGGTATGATGACCGCACTGAAGTTTTCCTCAGAACGGAGGCGTTAGAAGGAAAGAGCGGGCATACCGCCTATCCCGACCTGGGCGGGTCATTTATCATTCAGAATGCCGACCGGCCAAATGCGGTCATGGAAAGCGATTATTTTTTAGTTCACTTTTATCTCCGTTCTGCCGGGCGCCTTCCCAACCCTGTCTATGTCCTGGGACAATTCAATGAATGGGGACGCAGAGAAGGAACAACGCCGATGGAGTATATCGCCGATAAAGGATATTATACAACATCGATCGAGCTGAAGCAGGGATATTACGACTATTATTATGCGGAGAAGACAAAAGAAGGGTTCGACCATACGAATACGGAAGGCAATAGCTATGAAACTGCAAATATCTATCAGATCATTGTGTATTACAGGGCCTACGGAGAGCGTTATGACCGGGTCGGACAGTTCTGGGCGCTGGGCACACCGGTGAGCGGGGCGTTGAGGGAGGATTGATGGGTAACTTTCGTAGTAGGTAGATATGTAATAATATATTTTTGTTACATTTATATTTATTTTTCACCTAAAATCGCCAACAATATGGATTCAAAACACCACTCAATGACCCTTGATGCCTTCTATGAAGCATTCGGAACCCGGGAGAAATGCATTGATTTTCTTTCAAATGTTAAATGGCGCAATGGCTTCACCTGTATACGCTGCCAACATACAAAATACTGTAAAGGCTACAGACCTGGAGACAGACAATGCACCAGATGCAGAAAAATAGAAAGTGTAAAATCAGGTACTCTTTTTCACAAAATAAAAATACCATTGGAAAAAGCCTTCCTGATGGCCTATATGATCGCTACCGATAAAAAAGGCGCACCATCGACAGATCTCGCAAGAAAGACGGGCTTTCAGCAAAAAACCTGCTGGCTCTTCAGGATGAAAGTGTTACAGGCGATGGAAAGTAGTAACAGACATCCTTTGGAAGGATATGTGGACGTCAAAAAATTATTTATTAAAACTTACCAATTTGATGCTAAGGGCGTCAAAACCATTAAAAAGAAAAGTGTTTTTATTGCGGTAGAGAAGAAAAATGGTGGAGCAGCCCGCATATATGCACATTCCGGACACAAATCCATGAGACAGGATTTTAAGGCATTTATTGATCAAAAAATTGATAAACAAGCTCTTATAAACTCCAATGTATGTGGGAGAAATGTTTTGAAAGACAAATGCCTTCTTAAGCCTGTGAAAGAAAATGAAAAAATCAAATTAAAAATTTTGGACAGGGTTATCGATGGATTCAAAACCTGGATCAACAGCCGGCATGGCAAGGTTACCTATCTTCATAATTATCTGAATGAATATTGTTACAGGCATAACAGGCACAGAATGAAGGGAGAAATCGTTGAAGATTTGCTGGTCAGGATGATCAGACATTGCCCCAGGCCTTATAAAGAGATTATTACGTATCTACCTACTTCTGGCTTTACATCCACACAGCCACCAACCCGCATGCCGCCGGCACGGACTGTATAAGCAGGATCTTTTTATCAGCCGTTATAGCGCCATATAATCCGGCCACCAGCACACATCCCAGAAAAAAGGATGCTATATTCCTGGCCCATTCAACGTTGCCAATACAAAGCGACCATATCAGCCCGGCCGCAAGAAACCCGTTGTACAGGCCCTGGTTGCCTGCCAGGACTTTCGTCCTGGGAAATAACTCTGCCGGAATCGATTTAAATACTTTAGGGCCTCTCGTGTTCCAGGCAAACATTTCCAGCCAGACAATGTATAGATGTATCAGTGCGACAAAAGTCACCACTACCTGTGCAATCAGATTCATCGGTTATGTATTAAAAAAAAAGAGTATACACAAGGTACACTCTTTTTCGGTTATTTTAAAAGCCTGTGGCAGCTTATGCATCGATCTTGGCATACTTGGCATGTGTTTCGATAAACTCCCTGCGGGGCTGAACTTCTTCTCCCATCAACATGGAGAACACCCTGTCACATTCGATGGCATCTTCTATTGTAACCTGGCGCAATGTTCTGCGGCCCGGATCCATAGTTGTCTCCCACAACTGTTCGGCATTCATCTCTCCAAGACCTTTATATCGCTGGATTTTGACGCTATCGTCGTTTTCTTTCTTTGACAATGCTGTCACAGCTTCCTTACGGTCCGTTTCATTCCAGGCATAGATCGCCTGCTGGCCTTTTTTGACCTGATATAAAGGTGGTGCGGCAATATAGATGTACCCGTTATCGATCAACGGCCGCATAAAACGGAAGAAGAAAGTAAGTATCAGCGTTGTGATATGCGAACCATCCACATCGGCATCACACATGATCACGATCTTATGGTATCTGAGCTTATCTATGTTCAGTATTTTTTCGCCATCTTTTTCTTCGATGCTGACACCGAGAGCAATAAACATGTTTTTGATCTCCTCATTCTCATAGATCTTATGCTCCATCGCTTTTTCCACATTGAGTATTTTACCCCTCAACGGCAAAATAGCCTGAAAGTGACGATCTCGGCCCTGCTTGGCCGTTCCACCCGCTGAATCTCCCTCGACGAGGAAGATCTCGCTCTCGGAAGGATGTTTGTTGCTACAGTCGGCAAGTTTGCCAGGCAACCCCCCTCCGGTCAGAATGTTCTTACGTTGAACCATCTCTCTGGCTTTCCGGGCCGCTTCACGAGCCGTGGCAGCAAGTATGACCTTATCCAGAATACGTTTTGCCTCTGACGGATTTTCTTCCAGAAAATGTTTCAGCTTTTCGCCGACGATCTGGCTTACGACACTGGTCACTTCGGAGTTACCCAATTCTCCTTTGGTCTGGCCCTTGAATTGTGGTTCGGGCACCTTGACGGAAACGATCGCGGTCAGGCCTTCCCGGAAGTCTTCACCTGATACGGCAAATTTCAGCTTTTTGAAGTAGCCGTTGTCTTCTCCGTATTGCTTAAAAAGCCGGGCCACAGCCATCCTAAAACCCCGAACGTGGGTACCGCCTTCCCGGGTATTGATGTTGTTGACATAGGAGAAAATATTTTCAGAGTAAGAGGTATTGTATTGCATCGCCACCTCAACTTCGATATTGTCCTCCTTGCCCGTGACATGGATCGGCTCACTGATGATGGAGTTGCGTGACTGGTCAAGATAGGCGACAAACTCTGCCAGACCGCCTTCACTATAATAGGTCTCGGTTTTGGTATTTCCTTCTTCGTCTGGGCGTTCGTCTATCAAAATCAGGGTAAGCCCCTTGTTAAGATATGCCAATTCGCGCATCCTCACAGAAAGGGTATCAAACTTATATTCGAGTGTTTCAAAAATTTTGGCATCGGGCTTAAAAGTGATTATTGTTCCAGTATCCTGCGCTTCCCCTATTATGACAACTTCGGATGTCGGTTTCCCTTCGGAATATTCCTGCTGGAATACCTTACCATCACGATGTACTTCGGCTTTGAGATAGGTTGAGAGCGCGTTGACACAGGATACGCCCACACCATGCAGACCGCCGGAGACCTTATAAGTGTCTTTATCGAACTTACCGCCGGCGTGCAGGACGGTCATTACGACCTCCAGCGCTGACTTTTGTAATTTTTGATGCATTCCTGTGGGAATACCGCGTCCATTGTCAATGACCGTGATAGAGTTGTCCGGATGGATGATGGTCGTGATCTTATCACAATGACCGGCAAGGTGCTCGTCGATGGAGTTGTCAACAACCTCATATACCAGGTGATGAAGGCCCTTGGTATCCGTACTTCCGATATACATACCAGGCCTCTTTCTCACCGCTTCAAGGCCTTCAAGGGCCTGAATATTACTCGCGTCGTAGTTTCCTTTTTTTTGAAGCTCTTCTTTATTTTCTGACATAATCCTACCTTCTTTATAAAAGCCCACAAAGATACGAAAAAATTGCCAAAAAACCAAGCGTTTTCGAATGTTGACAATATATGTATCGCATTGATTTGTAAGCAGTTTAAAGAAAATATGCAAATTTTAAAAACGCCTTTTCCGCAAAACTACTTTTCTTGTTTATTATGTTATTTACCGGGCTGATTTGCGCTGTTGCATGGGGATAAGTTTACTCTATTATCGACATATCTAAATATTTAAAAATACATCTATATTCCAGGATCGGACCTTTTGACAAAAATGCTCCAAAGACCAGGTCACTCGTTGCCTGGCTGAAAAATACAGGGTACAAGTACGATTTTTTCTGTTCAACCGGATCTCTGAAACAGATTTTATCTTTCGCAAACATTAATAAAGTGATGCCCCGCCGGGTTAGAATATTTCTTATCAATTAGAATTTTTTTGGTGTAATATCTTCTCTTTACAGTGTCTGTTATAGGTCCGCTTGCCTGTAATCTTGCCGAAATTCCACAAATGCTGGTCAAATTTTGAATCTATTGAATAACTCAATTCGTAACTTTGGCCTTTGGCAACTCTTTTTACAATTAAAAAGCAGCCAATCCTGCGACCGGCTGCCCACTTTGTACTACCTAATTACTAACCCTTCGTTGCGTCTTACCGCTGTATGATCAGGCGGTTGTTATATTTTTTATTTCCGTATTGATAAGTCAATGCATATACCCCTGACGGGAGGTCGCTGACCGGAACTCTTAAGCTTTCGAGCCTGGATATTCTTCTGACTACCTGCCCCAAAACGTTATGGATCGTCAAAGCTCCGCCGGGATTCAAATTTTTGATAAAAATTTCCGTTTGTGCAGGATTGGGGTAAATACTTATGTTTTCTACCATATCCTTTTTGACGCCAAGAGGCCAGTTAAGCAAGGTGTCTCTCTGTAATGTCAAGACCTTACGCATATGCTCCACCTGTCCTTTGGTAAATAATGTCTGGCAGATATCATTGGAATAATCCATATAGTTTTCCCACATATCCGGCAGATCATCCGGCTGCGTGCTGTTACAGGTGTTCACGCCGGATCCGGGGCAGGCGTTGGCCTCCTGTGAAGAAATGTTCATAGTAGGTGTATCATCTATTCCATCGTTTCCGCATTCTTCATCTCCACTGATGTGGCGCAGTCCCAGGTAGTGGCCGACTTCATGCACAGCGGTTCTTGCCACGCTCGCCAGGTCGAAAAGGTCCGATTTGTAGGGATTATTGAGTCCTATTGTCTGGTATTGCAAAAATACACCGTCCTTTATACCGTCGACCGCTCCGTCCGGCCAGTTCTCCGGCAGGCTCGGATATCTCGGGGGTGTTGCAAGGCCGAGCAGAGCAGGTAGGTAAGTTCCGAGGAAAGTGATCCCCGCATCCGCTACCCAGATATTCAGATACCTGTCGGTCGGCCAGGCATCCTGACCGCCTTTCCCTGTATATTTCATACTTTCCAGGAGTTCAAGATTGATATTACCAATGATGATACTCAGGTCCCCGAATGTTTCCTTATCCGTGTGTGTCCTGGTAATACCTCCCGTAGGATTACCATCAGGGTCAGTTTCTGCAAGGAAAAATTCTATCTGTGCATCTCCTGCAAACGACTTGAAGACTTCCCTTGTATTGGCTGTATCGGAATGTGTATTTCGGAATGCCTGATTCAATACATCCAGCTGGCTGTAAATATATTCATCCGCAATATTCTGACGGTCGGTGTTATAGATGACGTGAAAAACCACGGGAATTCTCAATATCTCTCCGTTACGCGGAGCTATGCTATTTTCGGCGGCTTCAAATGCACGGTCCAGGTCGTCCCGGTAGCCGGGAGATCTCTTTTCCATAGCATCGATGAGCATCGTGTGTCCGCATTTGTGAATGATCGGCTTTTGTTGGGCAAATAAAGTCAGGCTGGTAAACAGAAAAACATAGAGTGCAATGATTCTGTTTGTTCCGGTTGTTTTTGTAAATAAGTTAAATAGCATTGTTTGATTGTTAGTTAAATGGGTAAATGTATTTTTCTTCTTACCTTATGCAATAGCATCCCGGGATGTTGCATTTTCAGATAAATGTATAAAAAAAAATTTGTCCGCTCTTTTCTTAGTGATTCAGCGCTATATACAATCGATATTTCCGGCAAAAATCAGCACAGAATCCATCAGAATTCAATAAATTCTGGTCTGTGCAGAAGGGAGATGGAATTCCTGAGATCAAATGTTGTGGTCAGGTTAAAGCCCAGAAAGCCTTTTTCTCCCGTCAATCTCGGATAATACAACGCTTTGGCTTCAAAAGCTGTAGAGATCCATCTTCGGTTACGTATCCTTCCGCCGGCTCCTACAAGGGCGTGAATAGCATCGGTTTTATCCCTGTCGCTGTAGGTATATAACCATTGGGAAGTAAATAAGGGAGCAAGATTGAATCCCCATATCTCATTTTTAAAGAACAACAGGCTTTCATATTTAAAGGCGAGGCGTTTATTCCCTGGAACAATCGGCTGACCATAATCCAGAAGTCCATAGGGCCCCTCTCCATATAGAGGCGCGGTAAATCGCTGACGAAAGAGATGGCTGTATGCGATGGAAAAATAATTACGGAAATAGGTCCTGGTCAGATCCTTTTTGGCCGGAATAAAAAGCATATACAGAAGGGCTTTGCCATCATAAGGATTTTTTTTATCAAAAAAGCTGCCGAGGGCACATTTCAGAGTGACAAACCGGTCTTCTCCAAGATGTTCTGACATTTGAAATTCGGCGCTGAGATACCAGCCCGGATTGGCATTTCTCATAGAATATGCCGTCGTCATAGATATCAGGCGTCCGGTCTCTATGTCTTCAGGTCTTCCCAGGTCGAACAGGTGGGTAAACCGGTAAAAGCTCCTTCTGAATAAACTGGCCTGTGCAAGTATATTCAGGTTGTCCACGACATTATACAAATATTCCTGATCGATCAGGGCCGGTTTCTGGCTGAATTCCTTTGATGTAATCCTTGCTGTATACAGGATCGACCATTCTTTTTTCAATAAATTAAAAAGATTGAGCCTGTAATTATTCAGGCCTATCCAGCCGTCGATGAGCGTATATTTATACTTGTATTTCGCGGAAAATAAGGTATCGTTGAAATAATCATAGCTGGCATACAGGCCCAGCACGAGGCCACCCTGCCAACGGAACAGGTTGGTCAGGTAAGGGCGTTCCGCACTCAGAACAAACGAGTTTTCCGACCGCCGTGGAGAGGTAATGCTTCTGCCAAAGGAGGAATAGGATGCACTATAGCTGACATAATCGCCAAACGGATTGTTGAGCGTAAAGCGGAGAGCAGGCCTGGTTTTGTTGAGCGCTTCCGGGTCCCTGTGAATATTGACCCCAAAGATATTGGCCGTGCCGATAAAATTGGCTTCAACCAGGCCTACTGTAAATTTTTTCGGATTGAAATAGCTTAATTCAGGACTTAAAGAAAAGACATCCCTGGTAACAACAAGGATATCAACGGTCTCTTCTGTTTCATTCTGGATCACAAAGGTGGCGTCATCCAAAAAATGATTAGACCGGAGCAACCGTTCCGCTTCCACGAGCTTTTCCGGTTTGATCTCTTCTCCCGGTCTGATAAGCAAAAAGTCAAATATCCTGTCCGGCTTCGTGTCGGCATGCAGGGCCTCCGCTGCCTTAAGCGCCGTTCTGACACTCCATTTGACGATGCGCGGCTTTGAATCAGAGACGGAGAACTTTGACAATTCGGTAGTAATTTTTATCGTTCGGATCTTTTTCCCTTTAAAAGGTATAAAATAATCAATCCGGCTGGTCGCCGTTTTCATAGAGCTGTCAATGATCTGTTTGGGTGAGGTTTTGGTGGTATCATTTTGATACAGACTATACGCCTTTACCTCTTTCCAGGGAATAAGGAAAAAGAAGGTCAGGAAAAATCCTGTTAAACAGCGGGTATATAAAAGAGATAAAAGCACTGAATAAAAGTAAAAAAGATTGTCGAAATGGGTTGTGAGGTATAAGCAGGGTCGAAGTAGGTACTTACGTAATAACCATATTTTTTTGATTATCAACTTTTTGATAGTTTATTAGGAGAAAAAGGCCGGAGTTTTGGAAGGTTTGGTGAATGTTGAAATATAGGTAGTAGGTAGATATGTAATAATCGTAAAGCTAGTACTTATGGCCTTTCTATGTTTCCTACAGTTTCTTTTGGTCAAAAACTACAAAACAAAATACAAAAGCATGGCTATACTCTATGTCAGGGATTATTACATATCTACCTACTTCGAAAAATTCCACAATAAGTACCGCTGTTTCAACAAACCGCACTTCCCTGTCTTTCTTTGAAATATTCCTGATTACCGATCCCTGATGAATTATTACGTATCTACCTACTTCAGAATCCTGAATTACCTCCCTGCAGCCGCTCCAACAAATAATGCCGCTCCACACCGAACAACCGCATCCATTCTCTGATCTCATCCATGGCACCTTCATTGACCTGACCGTGATATTCCGCCGTGATCATAATATTCTTAGGAGTATGTTCCATGCCTACAAACTCCATTACTTTGACCTGGTAACCGTTGTAACGTAACACATTGGCCCGGATCAGGTCTGTCAGGTCCGTTGCAAAACGCTCCTTGATGATCCCATATCGGAACAGGGAGGTTGTGAGATCAGTGCGTTCCATCGACTGGCGAACCTGTTTATGGCAGCAGGGAGCCACAATAATGACCTTTGACCTTTGCTGCAATCCATAAAGAATAGCGTCATCCGTCGCCGTATCGCAAGCATGGAGAGCGATCAGGATATCGGGCTTCAGATCTTTGGTCTCCTCTATCCTTCCGTATACAAAGTCTAGAGCGGAATACCAGATCTCCTTCGCTATATTATTGGATGAGCGCACTACATCTTCTTTGATATCGATTCCTGTCGTACGTACTTTTTCATATCCCGACGCTAACATATACTGATGCATGGCAAAGGTCAGATATCCCTTGCCGCAACCCATATCGACAATATGCAGCGGCTTGTCCGGATCAAAGCCTTCTGTCAGCGGCGCAAAAAGCTCAATATAACGGCTGATCTGTTTGTACTTTTTATATTGATCTTTGAGAATGGCCCCTGTGGAAGAGCCTATTCCCAATGGTCTTAAAAACGGAGCATCCGGCGGAACAACATATTTCTTTTCTTTATTATGAACGGGCAATGTCACAGCTGTGGCCTGTATTTTTTTCCATTTCAATGTAACAAAGCCCCGCTTTGATATCAGTAAATGCCCTTCTGTTCCGGCTGTTATGAGGTGTGCATAACCAAAGTGCTGCCGGATGCTTTGACTTGCGAATGCCAAAAACTCCTGCCGGGATAGATTTTTAGTCTCTTCTCTGTCGTGATATCTTACAACCATCTGGACCATTAGCTGATTTCGCAGCTCTAACGGACGGAAAAAAAGGCTCCTGACCCTCCCGTTTCTCTCCCGGGGTTGGCTGAGTGTCAATGAAATAAAGCTCTGCTCATCCATTGATCTGACCACTGTCTCCAAAAAATCACCGGTTTTATCCTCTGCATCCATGATCGTCAAAGGTCATTATTTTTTTTGACAATACTTCCACTCTCTGTGGTAGCTTGATTTTATCTTTGTCCCCGTTAGCTAAAGATATTATTTTGAATAAGACGCAGGAAGATATTATCCACAACCTTGGCCGGATCAGGCAGAGGATATCCGGGGCTTGCCAAAATTGCGGGCGGACGGAATCGGAAGTCAGGCTTCTTTTGGCTACAAAGACCGTTCAACCGGATGCTATCAGGTATGCCATCCTGGCCGGATCAACACTGGTCGGTGAAAACAAGGTTCAGGAATTTACCGCAAAAGCCGATGCGCTTGCTGACCTGGATTATACCCGGCACTTCATCGGTCACCTGCAGAGAAACAAGGTCAGGGAGGTTTTACGGCATGTGCATAATATCGAAACGATCGACAGCCTGTCCCTGGCCGCTGAAATAGACAAACAATTAATGATCATTGGGAGGAAGCTCGATATCATGATCCAGGTCAATACTTCTTTCGAAAAAAGTAAGTTTGGCATCCATCCGGATCAGGTATTGGACTTTGCAGAAGAAATAAAGGCCTTTCAACATCTGCGGCTAACGGGACTGATGACGATCGGTCTTAATGCCGCGACTCCGGAAGAAGCAAGGCCTTCTTATCGTCTTTTGAAAGAATTGGGAGAGAAGATCAATGATAAAGATCCTGCCCGCCCTGTTATCGACTATTCAATGGGTATGAGCAATGATCTCGAGGTCGCTATAGAAGAAGGCGCAACAATCGTTCGTATAGGCAGCGCTGTTTTCGGTCCGCGCCTGTGATCCTGTGATACAGGCGGATCAGATCGCCAGGATCTTGGCAAGTTTTATAAAGTCGTCCGTAAAGGTTTTTTGCTGAGCGATGGCTTCCTTGATAGGTGTAAAAATGACCTTATTATTGACCACACCAGCCATAACATTGCTTTCACCATGCATCAATCCATAGATAGCTGCATAACCCAAACGGCTGCTCAAAACCCTGTCCTGGCAGGATGGCGCCCCGCCGCGCTGCAGGTGCCCGATGACCGTTACCTTGGCATCCACATCCCTGATGTGTTTCAATACCTCATCGGCTACTTGCTGCGCGCCACCGAGCTTACTGCCTTCAGCTACGATGATAATAGAAAATAATTTATCGCGTTTTGCGGCGAGCTTTAGGGTCGTGACCAGTTCTTCTATGTTGCTATCGACCTCCGGAACAAGGACATTACCGGCTCCGCTGCCTATACCTGTGTACATGGCTATATACCCGGAATCGCGGCCCATGACCTCAACAAAAAACAACCGGTTATGTGAGTCGGCGGTATCGCGGATCTTATCTACCGCCTCAATAGCTGTGTTGATGGCGGTATCAAAGCCTATGGTAAAATCTGTGCCGGACAGGTCATTATCGATCGTACCGGGCAGGCCGATCACCGGGATTTTATATTCTTCGGAAAAGATAGCGGCCCCGGTCAGGGTCCCGTTACCTCCTATTACCACAAGCGCATCGATATCATTGGCCAGAAGTGTTTCATAGGCCATATGACGACCTTCCACCGTCATAAAGCGCTGACTACGCGACGTTTTCAGAATCGTCCCTCCTCTCTGGATGATATTACCAACATCGCCTTTTTCCAACCTTTTTATTTTTCCTTCGATCAGGCCTTCATAGCCATTCATGACACCATAAATGTGAAGGTCATAATAGATGGCGGCACGCACTGTGGCACGAATGGCCGCATTCATGCCCGGCGAATCCCCTCCTGATGTCAGAATACCTACTCTCTTGATCATTGATGTTGTATTTACGGTTAATTCTTCCGGTGACTGTGGTATATCACGAGATCATCGATCGGCTTACGTATGACACTGCCAAGGGTCAATCCGTGATCTTCCAGCGAAGTTTTCAACTGTTCCTGCAAAAACCATGCAATGCTACCTACAAAGTGACATTTGTATTGTTTTGCTTTATCATATTTCAATAAATGCCGTCTGACAAACCTGTCAAATTCCTCCCGGATGATTTTTTCTATATACGGGTGCTGTTTTTGGGTCAGGGCAAAATTAGCAAATGAAGCCAGATAGCTGTTTGCTCCCGGGCGTTTGTATATATTTTCGAGGATCTCTTCCCGGCTCAGAGCATAATTTTCCTCAAATTCCTTCTGGATCTCCGCGGGCATTTCCCTGTAGAAATAAGCCTGCAAAACTCTTTTACCCAGACAGGATCCGGCTCCTTCATCACCGGCGATATAGCCCAGTGATGGCACCTTATCACGGATCTCTTCGCCGTCATAGAGACACGATGCAGAGCCGGTACCCAATATTGAGACGATGCCCTGCTCTTCATGACAGGTCGCCCGGCACGCTGCCATCAGATCGGTATGGGCTTCTGCAATCTCAGTATGCAGCAAATGTTTCAGTGTCGTGATCAGCGCAGTGTGTATAGCAGTACCATGTACCCCTGCGCCATAATAGTAAATCGCCTCTGTCTCCTCATCCAGGTGCGGCAGGTCCAGCTTGATTATCTGTTCCAGGTCCCACAGGCTATGCAGCACAGGATTGAACCCCCGGCTTTCAAACCGGTCGATTTGTCCGTCCCGGCGGATAAAACGCCAGTCACCTTTGGTTCCTCCGAGATCAACGACGATTTTCACTGCTATTTACTTTAACCCACAAAATTAGTGTTTTATTTACACTAAGCAAATTTAAATCTTTACAAAGGCTTTACTGCTTTTATTCCAACAAATACATATTATTTTATTTGTACATTCGTTGTATAAAACACTTTGATGTTTATGGAAGAAAACCGGGAACAAATAAGAAAAGCCGTTAAAAAAATATGGATCGGCCTTGGATGTCTGGTACTCTTTATCTTCTGTTATCTTTTTTATCTCTCCCTTTCCGGGCTGCCTACCTTTGAAGAGCTTGAAAACCCTAAATACGACTTTGCGAGCCAGATCCTGGCGTCCAACAATACAACATTGGGAAGACTTTACATAGAAAACCGCGTTCCTATTTCCTACAGTGAGATATCTCCCAATGTAGTACAGGCCCTGATCGCCACTGAAGACGTACGCTTCCACAGGCATAGCGGTGTGGATGCCGAGGCCGTAGCCAGGGTTGTGGCCAAGACCGTTCTGATGGCCAATAAAAGCTCAGGAGGTGGAAGCACCATTACGCAGCAGCTGGCCAAGCTACTGTACTCCGACCGGGATTTCAGCAATATGGGAAGAATCAAGAAAGCACTCGCCCTGGTCAATATAAAGCTGAAGGAATGGATCACGGCGATCAAGCTCGAGCGAAGCTATACCAAAGAGGAGATCATCGCTATGTACCTCAATAAGTTCAATTTTATATACGGTGCATACGGTATCGAAGCGGCATCAGAAACCTATTTTTCCAAAAGCAACAAAGACCTCACAAAAGAGGAAGCAGCTGTGCTTGTAGGCATGCTCAAAAACCCCTCTCTATACAATCCCGTGCGCAGAAAGGAAGAAGCGCTCAGGCGAAGAAATACGGTACTCCAACGCCTGGTAAGCAATGGCGATCTGAGCGCTCAGGAGTATGACAGGATTTCCAAAGGGCCGATCAGGCTTGATTTCAAACCCAAGTCCCATATCGACGGAGATGCGACCTATTTCCGTATGGAAGTCGGTAAGGAGGTCTCCCAGCTCATTAAAAAACTCGACCTGCAGAAATCTGACGGCTCTCTTTACGACATTTACCGGGATGGTCTTAAGATATATACTTCCATCGACGTCGAAATGCAGAAAATAGCAGAAGAGACCATGCTAAAGCATATGAAAAATGTGCAGGCCAATTTCTGGAGAGAATGGAAGGGCAAGGATCCGTGGAAGTATAAAGCCGATGCCAGGCAGCTGGCGATCCGGGAAGCATCCATGAAAAATCTCGTCCGGGCCTCAGACCGTTATACCACCATGCGGCAAAACCAATTCGAGCCGGAGCTCGATGACCTGATGCGAAAATTTCCGGAGATCAATTTTACCGATATTGAATTTGATATCTGGACAGCTGCCGAAACAGAAGGTCTGGATAAAATTGCCAAAAAATACAAGATCACCGATGACCAGGAACGGCTGTATTCCAGGATCATGGACGATCCTGATTATAAGATCGCAGTTGCCAAATGGCAGAAGTTCCGCAAAGATGTCCGGGCGTCATTCGGCACAAAATATAAAATGAAGGTTTTTGCCTACAATGCGATGGGAGAAAAAGATACTGTCATGACACCTTATGACAGCATCAGGTACCATCGTATGTTCCTGCAGACAGGCATCGTGGCTATCGAGCCCACTACCGGCCAGGTCAAAGTATGGGTAGGCGGGATCAATCACAAATATTTCAAATTTGATCATATCAGGACCAAAAGGCAGGTAGGATCCACTTTTAAGCCATTTGTATATGCATCGGCCATCGCTTTCCAGGGTGTAAGCCCATGTATGCGCGTTGTCGACCAGCAATATACGATCTCACCGGGCGAAGGTCATTTCGGCCTGATCAGCAGCTGGTCACCCGGCAATGCTGAAGGAAGATTTTCGGGTAAAAGCATGACATTGTATGAAGCATTGAAAGAATCCCGTAATTCCGTATCTGTATACCTGATGAAGCAGCTCCAATCCACATCCTATGTTCTGGATATGGTCAATAATATGGGAATCGACAAAACAAAGATTCCCGCTCAGCCTTCCATATGCCTGGGCGCTGCCGATCTTACCGTGCTGGAAATGACCGGTGCATATGCTTCATTTGCCAACAACGGTACCTATATCGTTCCTTCATTTATCACCAAGATCGAAGACAAGAACGGTAAAGTGATCTATAAAAATACTTCCGACGAAAAGCAGGCTTTGTCCCCGGATATCAACTATGTCATGGTCGATATGCTGCGTTATGCCGTCCGCGGGGCAGCGGGATTTCAGGGTGTCGTAAGCAACATCGGCGGAAAGACCGGTACAACCAATGACTATGTCGACGGGTGGTTTATGGGGATCACACCCGGTCTTGTCGTAGGTACATGGGTCGGCGGTGACGACCGGTGGATCCATTTCAACAGCCTGACCAACGGACAGGGCAGCAAGATGGCAAGGCCGTTCTTTTCAGAGTTTATCCGGCAGCTCGAAAAGCAGAAAGTAGCCGATTATGATCCCAAAGCCAAATTTGTAGTTCCACCCGGGCCGCAGACCATCATTACGGATTGCAGCCAGTATCACCGGCCCGATATCATCGACGAGCCAAAAGACACAACAAGGAAAAAAGAAGGTGAAGACGACTTCTTTGAATAAAATACAGTAACCTCATACCCACTTTTCTGATGTCGCTGACTAAATCGCGAACAAGCCGGTCATGTATATGACCTGTGTTCATTTCGGGAAACTTTCAGTCTAAGCCGGAAAGAAAATAAAAATACCCGCGACACTTATTGATCTCTCTGCAGTAATTGAGGTAGGTAGATATGTAATAAGTGTTAAATAAGGCCATTTAAGCATTTTGTCTTCTCTACCGAACTGTTTTATCTGGTAATGACAAAACAATCTGTCAGTAGTGACGCTATAGCTTGCCGTACGATTATTACATATCTACCTATTACGATAACACCTTAAGTTCAAGGATTCGCGGACGGCTAACCTCCTATTTGCAATGTCCCTTGGTCGGGCAAATCAGGACTTTATGTCAGCAGGACATTTCCTTTTTTACGATCAGAATTTATAGCTGAACATCAGCATAAGATACCTGTTGAGCACATTGCTGTTGACGTCTTCATAGTAGGTCGCCGTAATGTTACGTGTGATAGCGGTATTATTATTGAGCAGGTCGAATGCCTGCAGGCGGATCTCAGCCGCATTCTTCTTTAAGAACTTATACCCGACGCCGGCGTTCCACAGCGCATAGCTGGTATTCGAATTACTGGACAGCCCGTGATTATAGAAATAGGTAAAGTCAGTATTGACCACAAAATGATCCAAAAAGATCCAGTTGATCCTGGCTGATGTATTCTGATTATAGTAGAAATTGTTGGAAGAGACATTGACATCGTTTTTGACGTCACTGAATGCTACCTGGGTAGACACGGTAAAGTCCAGGTTTTGGCTGAAATTGGAAGCGATAGAGATCCCGCCTCCCAGGTTTGTGCTCTTAGAATTATTGATCAGCTGATTGATCTTGCTGGGAGAATTGGTAAAGGATGCATTGAGGTTGAAGTTGACATTGGATTTGATCAGGTAAAAAGGAAATCCATAGCTCCCAAACCCTCTTACATTATAATATCCGTTGAGGTTGATCGGGTACCTGTACTGGCCTCCTGAAGGCAAAATACCATATCCGGAAATGATCGTATCACTCTTAGCACTTATCACCTGCTCTCCTATATAATCCTGTGTGGTTTGACCACCACCGCCGACAAAGATATTGGATCCTGTTTGGGGATTGATTGTGGAATAATGGAAAAACAGACGATGACTCGTACTCTGGTTCAGATCCGGATTACCCGACGTCAGCTGGAGGGTATTGCTGTTGTCTATAACGCTCTGCAACTGGGTCACGGAAGGCTCCTGCGTGCTGGAACGGTAAAATACCCTTATATTTTTTGTCCGGTCGATGCTGTATCTCAGCATAGCATTCGGCAAAACATTGGTAAATGATTTTTTGATCTTATCTGTCGTGGGATACGTCTTATCCGTCCTCAATGTAGAGTATTGGTATTGAACGCCTGTGGAAAAATTGAAATTTTTATTCTGGTATTTATAGCTTATTTCCGGACGGTGACTGTCATACAGATTGTCGGTAACGTTCGACAAATCCTGGTTGAGATTGGACGGAGACGGTTGCTCCCCGTTATCCACATCGTAAGTGCGCTTATCGATATCATTGTTTTTGATCGTATAATTATATTCCACCACCAAAAAATGATCTTTGATCAATGGTTCCGTATAGTCTATTTCCGCGCTATAGCTCCTGTTGTAGTTATTACTTTCTACAAATTGTTTGTCGACCAGATCTACAGTCACGGAATCATACGACAAGGTGTACAGGTTCTGATCGGTCCTGGGAAGATTATTGGTATAGGCCTGTTTTAAGCTCAACGCCACTGTGCGCCCGGGTTTGCTGAACCTGCGGCGGTACATAAGGTCATTGCTGAAGCTCATGTTCCGTCCGTCTGAGATAGAATTATTATTATTCTGACTCTGGAGTATACCGTTATTAAAGAGTTGTGATTCCGTCAGGTAGTTACTATTATTGAATCCATAATTAAATGAAGGAGTATACAGGACAGATTGCATCGAATCGATGTTATATTCCACCCTGGCATTCAAACGAAATGATTTGGCATCCCGGAGCGAGCTCGTGGTGTCCCTGGAATTCTGGTCGGTAAAAAATTGTGTAAATGATGATTGTAACAACTCTGTATTGGTCATATTGCCGAATGCACTACCCTGAAACGTCACCTTATCCGCCCATTTGTCCGTATAGTTGATTCCCAGTGCGTTGGTGGTCACGATCCCCCCGGATGTGTTTGTCTGGAAAGGGTTATCACTCCTTCCGAACCGGCCTCCACCCGGACCGCGGCCTCTTCCACCACCTCCACCGCCGGTCGTCTGCAAAGCGGCAACATCATCAGGTGAAAAATTCTGCTCATTTATATTATTGGTCTGGCCGATGACAGTCAGCCTTTTGTCTTTATTGAAGCTGTTATACACACCACCGGCCTTGTACTTATCTTCAGGAGCGTACCCGGCGAATACCCGGCCAAACTGTCCCTGCCGAAAATCGGGTTTCGTGATGATATTGATCGTTTTTTCTTCATTGCCGTCGGAAATGCCGGTAAACTGGGCCTGGTCGCTGGCCTTATCATAGATCTGTATTTTATCGATCATCTCTGCCGGCAGATTCCGTAGGGTAGCATTGGGATCAGAACCAAAGAATACTGCGCCGTCTACCATCACTCTTTTGACCTCTTCTCCCTGGGCCTGTATTTTTCCGTCGACCTTGGTAATGCCCGGCATCTTGGTAACCAGGTCTTCAGCGTTTGCATCAGGATTGACCTTAAACTGGTTGGCCCGGATCTCCGAAGTATCACCTTTTTGTGTAACAGGCGGGGTACGGCCTATGACCTCCACACCACCCAGGGTGATGCCATCACTTTTCATCAGGATGTCGAGTCTGACGACCGGGTTGATACCCAGCTCCATCACTCTTTTATACATCTGGTAACCTACATAAGTGCACTGTATAACGTAGGTACCGCTATTGATGGCGTCGAAGGAAAAACGACCGTCGGCATCAGTCGTTGAGACTGCTACTGTTGCGGAATCGGGCAGGCTTTTGATAAAAACGCTTGCTCCGATCAATGCCGAAGTATCAGCCTGGTCCCGGATCATTCCGGACACGCGGACCTGCTGGGCATTGGCAAGAAAGGAAACCAAAAAGAAACAGAATATGAAAAACGCAGATCTCAAAATCAATATTTTTTAATTTGACGCAAAGGAAGTAAAATGTTTAATCTACTCTTGTTTTGAAATTGTTAAGACTTTCAAATTTGGAACGATTCTATCCTGGAAATTTGTCGCTTTTTTGTCTTGTTTCCCTCTTGGTCAGATAACAAAAATGAAACCACGTAGACATATAGAAATATTTCTATATGTCTACGCACTCAGGTTATAAGATCACCTCCTTTATTTCAATTTTTCATTGTTCTTGTGCCGGTCCGCGTCACGCATTGTTTTCTTTTCAAAGTTCTTGCGGATAGCCGCTTCCACATCGATGCCCGTCTGATTGGCCAGGCACGTCATCACAAAAAATATGTCGGACCATTCATCGGCCAGCTTTTCCTTTATGTCCTGCTGTGATTCGGTGGACTTAAAAGATTGTTCTCCGTATATCCTCGCTACGAGACGGGACCATTCTCCCACTTCTTCCACGAGAAGCAGGCTGTTGGTCATCTCGTCAAAATAACGGACCCCGTAGCTTTGCACCCATTGATCTACTGCATCCTGGTATTCCTTTATAGTCATAGGTCCTTGTTTTTTGAATCAATAATAATAGTAACCGGTCCGTCATTGATAAGTTCTATCTTCATATTGGCGCCAAAGACGCCGGATGCCGTCTTTTTTCCTGTCGCCTCATCCATCATTCTGATAAAGGATTCGTATAAAGGAATGGCTTTTTCCGGTCTGGCTGCAAGGATAAATGAAGGCCGGTTACCTTTTTTTGTTTGTGCAAATAAGGTAAACTGGCTGATCACTAATAGTTCTCCTCCTGTATCGATGACACTGCGATTCATTTTGCCATCTTCGTCAGGGAATATACGCATCAGTGAAATTTTCTGGACAAGGTAAGCCACATCTTCCTCCATATCTTCTTCACTAATGCCAAGAAGGACAAGCAGCCCGTGTCCTATATTGTCATGCACATTACCGTCAATACTGACAGAAGATGAAATAACCCTTTGTAAAACAGCTCTCAAAAGCAAAAATTTTGACTTACAAACATTGTCAAATATCGTATTACATTATACTTTACAAATGTATGGTTTACGAATGAATTTTATCTTCCATATAACAGGCAAAGGTGTCAGTAACTTTTTTGCAAATGTTTGAAAATAAAAATTGCAAATATTATATATGTTTTATTTCTATATGAAGTGATTAATGACCATTTTACTAATGGAGGTCAGCTCCTTTTAAACACAAAAGGAGCCTGAATTTTTCATACACAGATATTTTAAATATGAATTGTTTAAATGTGTATTTTATATTTAAATATCTGGTAATCAAATATATGTAATGTTTATTTTATGTTTAAAAATAAGATATTTTGTGATTTATTAAATATCCAAATACCGGTAAAATATTTCCTCACAAACTAACAGCCTTCTACAACAACAATCTTTATTTATATATATTTTTTCTATTCTATTATTAATTGGATTGTGTGCAAAAATGTACATCCGTTTATCCGGATTGTCCTACTTTTGAGCAGTTAAAACACAGGAGCAGCATCGTGGAATCAGGCATCATCGAATATCAGGAAACTTCTTCGCACCGCCATCCGGCATTGGTTCGCAACTGGCTGTGGATCGGGGTTTTCATGATCACGATCCAGGTCATGATAGGAGGAATAACGCGCCTGACAGGTTCCGGTCTTTCCATTACCAAATGGGAGATTGCCATAGGAACGATGCCTCCCGTTGGTGAGCGCGCATGGAACGATGCCTTCGATCTCTATAAGCAAACTCCGCAATACCACAAGATCAATAAGGGCATGACGATGTCCGAATTTAAATTTATCTATTTCTGGGAATATTTTCACCGGTTGTGGGCGCGGACATTAGGTTTTGTTTTTATTATTCCCTTTTGCTGGTTCCTGTATAAAAAAATGATCAGGCGCAGCCTCATGCATGATCTGATCATTATTGTGTTACTGGGCGCGCTGGTAGGTGTATTCGGATGGATCATGGTAGCAAGCGGATTGATCAACAGGCCCTGGGTCAATGCCTATAAGCTGACCCTGCATCTCAATCTTGCATTCCTGGTATATGCTTATCTCTTCTGGACCACATTAAAGGTTACATTTCCGGAACGGAAAGCAATGATAATCGGACGGAGGAAAAATATGATCTCCTGGATCTCCGGCTTACTCATCGTACAGCTGATCCTGGGTGGAATTGTCTCCGGCATGAAGGCCGGCCTGTGGTATTCTACCTGGCCGCTTATGAATGGTGTCTATGTTCCGCATGATCTGCTTGAGCCGGCTCACTGGACGAAGGCTAATTTTATTGAATATGACAGCCATACGTTTGCTGCTGCATTTTTCCAGTTCTTTCACAGAAACGTTGCCTATCTGTTATTTATACTCGGCGTGATCATATTTATTTACTGGAGAAGATCTATGATCAAAGGATCATTATTTTCAAATGGGTTGCTGATATTTTTTTCCTGCCTGTGCACACAGCTTCTGATAGGTATTCTCACCGTCATTAATTGTAAAGGAAGCCTTCCTGTTTTTCTCGGTGTGATGCACCAGTTGGGAGCAATAGCTCTGATCAGCTCCGTATTGTATCTCAATTTCAGATTTATCCGGAGCGCTTAGTTTATTGTCTTTTAAAATTGAAGCCGGAACGGCTGTTATACGCGTATTATACTTGTCGTCATAAGGAGCATAAACATTAATTTTAATTAATTCAATTTCAATTTTTTGGATCAATAAAATATTTTAAGATTTTAAATTATTTTTTAATCTTTGTTATATGGATTATCCTATCATAACATCTGATAAGTTTAAGTTTAAACAATCCAGAGAAGACGGTGATGTATTGTTATTATTGCATGGCCTGTTTGGCGGTTTGAGTAATTTTAATGAATTATTTGAATATTTTAAGGATTCTTACCGGGTTGTGATTCCCATGTTGCCCATCTACGAATTGCCCCTGCTTAAAGTTTCAGTTTCTGGGTTGGTTGATTTTATCGATGAATTCGTCGATCATATGGGTGTGGATAAAGTGCATGTCCTGGGTAATTCTCTGGGTGGTCATATCGCTATTCTGTATGCTTTGAAGCGCCCTGAAAAAATAGCTTCCATTACCCTGACAGGTAGCAGCGGTTTGTTTGAAAGCGCTATGGGTAGCACCTATCCGCGCAGGGGAGATTATAATTTTATTAAGAAAAAGACCGAAGCCACTTTTTACAGGCCTGAAGTAGCTACCAAGGAGCTGGTAGATGAAGTGTACGGCATTGTCAACGATCGTGGCAAGGGTATCCGCATTGTAGCGACAGCCAAGTCTGCGGTCCGTCATAACCTGGAAGGCCTGCTGCATAATATTGTTGCTCCCACATGTCTGATCTGGGGAAAAAACGATACGATCACACCGCCATTTGTGGCAGAAAAGTTTCACGAATTAATTAAAAACTCCCAATTGTTTTTCCTCGATGAATGCGGTCATAGTCCTATGATGGAAAAGCCGCAGGAGTTCAATGCTATTCTTGGCAAGTTTCTTGCTGAGGTCTGAGTTACCTGTTTTCTTTTATATATTTCTTAACTGCTTCCAGATCATTTGGAAGTGATGCCTTTTCGACCTTTGCATTCATATAGGCCTTAATATAGTCATTGACAGGTATATCGATCCCTGGCAGGATACTGTGAATGATGTCATCAAATTTGAAAGGATGGGCTGTAGCCAGGACAATGTAATAGGTATTGGAATGATGCAGGTTCTCCAGGTAATAATTGGAAAGCCCAACGGCTGTATGCGGATCCGCCAGGTAGTTATTTTTCAGATAGAAATTTTCAATTAGGGACTTTGTAGCTACATCGTTGACGGAATTACTATTGATGTCTTTGGCTATTTTGTTCCACGTGGAACGATAGATATAAAATATACGCTCTATATTGGATGGATTGCTCACATCCATGGCATTGCTGATCGTCTTTTTACTTTTATTGCCGGGATCATAGATGCCGCTTTTAAGATAATTTGGAAAGACGTCATTGGCATTGGTTGCTGCGACGAGCTTAACAGCTGGCAGTCCCATTTTTTTCGCATAGATACCACCGGTCAGGTTACCGAAATTTCCGCTTGGCACTATAAAGGAAATGTTGGAATGCCCTTTTAGCAAGGCCTGCTTATAAGCTTCAAAATAATAGATGATTTGAGGAATCAATCGCGAAAAATTGACGCTGTTGGATGAAGTCAGATTGCATTCCTGTTTGAATTGTGGATCGGCAAAGCAATCTTTGACGATATCCTGGCAATCATCGAAGGAACCGTCGATCTCCAAAGCATGTATATTATCACCCAATCCTGCTATCTGCTTTTGCTGGAAATCACTGACCCTGTCTTTAGGATATAGAATAAACACTTCAACATTGGTCACTTTATGAAAGGCAGAAGCAACGGCGGCACCGGTATCACCCGAAGTTGCGGTCACAATAGTGACTTTTCTGTTTTCGTGCTGTTGGATATGATCGAGACAATTGGCCATAAATCTTGCCCCGAAATCTTTAAATGCTCCTGTAGGACCATGAAATAATTCAAAAATGGCCAGATCGTTTTTTAATTCAACCAGGGGCAACGGAAAGTTAAATGCTTTTACAATGATATCTCTTAATGCCCTGTCATCGATGATATCCTGTCCGATATATAATCGCGCGACATCGAAGGCTATCTCATGAAAGCTTTTTTGCTGAATGGAATCGAAATATTCCGGATCCATTTTCGGGATCTCGACCGGTACAAAAAGCCCGCCGTCGTCCGGTATGCCCTGACGCATTATTTCAGCAAAGTTATATTGTATGTGACTGGTCGAGCGTGTACTTGTGTAATACATAGGAATATATTTAAAGAATGATGGCGCCTTCGTGATTGACAGAAGACGTAAATGGATTTGCTTCTATTTTATTTTTATTAAATACATCAGCCATGGCGAGCGCTGCTTCTTCGGCGATAAGACTATTGTCGCATAAAGCAAAGATGGATGGGCCTGCTCCGCTTATGCTGCAGCCCAGGGCTCCGGCTCTCATGGCTGCCTCCTGTACTTCGTAGAAATGTGGGATGAGGGCAGCTCTTTGAGGCTCTATGATCAGATCCTTAAGACTGCGCCCGATCAATGCGATATCGGAAGTATAGGTAGCGAGCACAAAAGCCGCCATATTTCCCGACTGGCTGATATGCTGATGTAATGTGATCCCGGTTGAAACTATCTCGCGGGCATCTTTGGTCATAATGGTCAGTGCCGGATGGACCATACCAAGATATAGCCCGGGAATATAAGGCAGCTTGAAGACGTCGAGGCTTTCATTGTCACGGATAAAGATGATACCGCCCATAAGCGAAGGTGCAGCATTGTCAGCATGATAGCTACCATCTGCGCTTTGTTCGCCGAGCACGGCAAAATGTAACAGCTCTCTCTTGGTCAAACCCAGGTTGAGGAGATTGTTGATGCCCCATACCGCAGCTGCAGCGCTTGCAGCGCTCGAACCCAGGCCACTTCCGGAAGGCATTTTTTTGTGTATCTCCATTTCGATCCCATACCCTTCCATGCCTGTATGTTGTAGCAACGCGTTGGCGGCTACGCCGGCGGTATTTTGTTGAATATCATAAGGCAGCTTTCTGTCGGCTCCGGTAATTTTGGTTATACGCAGACCTTTCTGATCAGACTTCCGCAGAATGATCTCATCGCCCGGCTTTTCCAGCGCAAGGCCCAGGATGTCATATCCACAGGCCAGGTTGGCGACACTTGCCGGAGCAAAAACTTTGATTCCTGTAGCCATGCTTATTCCTTTATCATTGAAATAATGGTCAGGATCTCGGCAAATACGCCGGAAGCGGTCACTTCTGCCCCTGCTCCCGGACCCTGTATGACCAATGGCCTGTCTTTATATCTTTCTGTCGTAAATACGATCATATTATCACTACCATCGAGATGATAGAATGGGCTGTCTTTATTTACCATTTTTAATTCCAGTTGACCCCCTCCCGGAGTAACAGTTCCTATAAAACGGAGCTTTGATTTTTCTTTTTTGGCTTTGGATAACAGCCTGGCAAAGTATTCGTCAGAAGCCGCTATTTCCGACCAGAATTGTTCCGTAGAATTGGCATTCTGAACAGCTTTGGGAAGAAAAGTCCTGACCTTAAGATCCTTTTCTTTTACATCAAAGCCGGCTTCCCGGCTCAGGATGATCAGCTTTCTCCTGACATCGATCCCATTGAGATCGATCCTTGGGTCCGGCTCCGTATATCCTTTTCGGGCCGCTTCCCTGACCGTTTCGGAAAAAGATATTTTACCGGAAAAAGTATTAAAAATATAGGAAACTGAGCCGCTGAATACTCCTTCGATGGAGAGGACCTTATCCCCGCTGTCCCGGAGGTTTTTTAATGTGCTGAGGATAGGCAGCCCGGCTCCTACGGTTGTTTCATGGTGGAAAAACACATTGTTTTGTCTTGCCCTTTCCTTAAGCTGCCGGTAGGTATCGATATCGCCTGAGATCGACACCTTGTTAGGTGTGCTGATGGAAATACTGTGATCGAGGATATCGCTATAGAATGCCGGTATATCTGCGGATGCCGTGCAGTCGACAAATATGGCATTGGGCAGATTGACATCGATGCACATTTGCACAAATCTTTTGGCATTGGCCGGAGCGCCGGCTTCATCGAGCTGGTTTTTCCAGCTTTTGATCTGTATGCCGTCGGAGTTAAATAGCATTTTTTTAGTATTGGTCAGGCCGATCAGCCTGATCTCTATGTTGTTATTCTCTTTTAAGAATTTGGTCTGGGTTTCGATCTGCTTGAGCAGGGTAGCACCTATCAGGCCGGTGCCTGCAAGAAAGAGATTGATCCGTATGGTATCGGACAGGAAGAACATTTCGTGGAGCACCTGGAGGCTTTTGATCTCGTTTTCCCTGTGTACGACCGATGAAATATTCAGCTCGCTCGATCCCTGGGCAATCGCGTAGACATTGATGCCGTTGGATCCCAGTGTTTTGAACATTTTGCCTGCTATGCCGGGTGTATGATACATATTGGCCCCGATGATGGAAATGATGCTCAGGTCGTTCTGAACTTTAGCGGGTTCGATCAGCCCCGCGTTTATTTCCTTTTCAAATGCCTTATCCTGGGCTTTTGTTGCGCTTTCAGCCTCATCGGAAGAGATGACGTAAGAGATGGAATTTTCTGAGGATCCCTGCGAGATGAGGATGATGTTGATATTTTTATCAGATAGCGCCCCGAAGAGCTTGGCTGCGCTTCCCGGAACACCGACCAGGCCGCTGCCGGCGAGCGTGATCATCGACACCCTGGAGATCGAGGTTACACCTTTGAGCGGCTTACCGTCCTTGCTTTTGTTTTTACTGATGACGGTTCCTTTGTAGTTGGGTTGAAATGAATTTTTGATCACGATGGGTATATTCATTCTCCTTGCAGGAATGATGGTAGGCGGGTAGATGACCTTTGCCCCAAAATGACTTATCTCCGAGGCTTCATCATAGCTGAGCTCAGGAATGGAAAATGCATCCCTGACCTTGCGCGGATCGGCGCTCAGGACACCATTGACGTCAGTCCATATTTCTATCGACCTGGCGTTGAGGGCGGCTGCGATGATCGCTGCTGTGTAGTCAGATCCTCCCCTTCCCAGCACAGTCGTCGTGCCATCATGGGAAGAAGCGATGAAGCCGGTAAGGATGGCAGTATATTTTTTTTCTTTAAAATAGCCGGATACCAGGTGGTTGGTCGCCAGGAAATCGACCTGGGCTTTGAGATAGCTTTGATCGGTCTTGATCAGGCTGCGTGCATCCGTATAGATAGCCGCATGTCCTGATTTATTGAGGTAGGCTGCGAGGATAGTAGCAGAGATCCGCTCTCCGAATGACATCAGAAGAGCAAGGGATCGGTCTGACATCTCCCTGAGCAGGAAGATGCCATTGAGCAAACCGGACATTTCATCCGTCAGTTGCCGGAGCAATATCCGTATCTGGGTCAGCTCGTTCTTTTTGGTAAAAAGCTCATTGGCGATGGTATCGCATCTTTGTGTGATCGTCAGGAGCGATTCCTGGTATGAAGCATCACCTTTACCGGCCTTATGACCGGTGCTGATCAGGAGATCGGTAATGCCGCCGAATGCCGAAACGACAACGGCTATATTGTTCTTTTTATCTTTTGATCCGGTGATTATCCTGGCCACATTGATTATACGCTCGCTTGTGGCCAGAGAAGATCCGCCAAATTTTAAAACTTTCATATTCAAATGATCCTGGAAAGAAAGATCAAATATGAAAATATTTCATCATATCTACACTTTCTTTTTAGAAATGATTGTGTATTTGTACAAATATTGATTTTAAATATATAAAAATATGTTGTTTCACGTGGAACAAATGAATTATTATGAAATATAACTTTTTGTTTGAGGGAAAAAGGACAGGTCGACGACTAAGTAATAAAAAAAGATAAATGAAGTATTTATTCACAGCCATGGTGCTGCTTGTCTTTATGTCCTTGCATCATCATCTTCAGGCACAAAGCCTGATCATCGAATTAAAATCTTCCGGTGGTAATGAAACGGAACAGCTGAGCGATATCTCAAAGCTGTATTTCGAAAATGGCACATTGGTGAGAGACCTGGTCGACGGCAGCACAAAATCTAATGAAATTGCCAGTATCCGGAAAGTGTATTTTGGCGATGTAAGCAAAACCCGGGACACGAATTTTTCTCCGTTGAGCTTTTTCCCGAATCCCGCTGATCAGTACATCTCCATCGCAGAGGTGCCGACATCATCTGCTTTATTGACGATCTATAACGTCCAGGGCAAAAAAGTGCTCGTCCAGACGCTGAACAATGGTGAGAGTACGACCATCGATATAAGCCGCCTGCCGGCAGGTGTCTACTTTCTCGTCACCGAATCCTATAAATCAAAACTGATCAGGCTATGAGACATATCAAACTATTGTTGATCATGATCACTGTGGCTACTTCTCTTTCTGCCCAGGAAAAACTTTTCATACATACCGAAGGAAGAACCAACGGAGCTTATATAGCCCAGGTCGACAGCATTTATTTTTCTCCTGACCGCACGACCACTTATTTTAAAATATCCGATACCGTTGCAGCATATACGACTGCTTATATCGATAGCCTCACCTTTGGAGACAATAGCTCTGATATTTATATCATCTACAAAAATGACAAAGTCGAGGTGATCAATCCGCTTGCATTTGAAGGGGTCGACGTATATGCCGATGGTTGCCATGTCACGATCAGGTCCGTTATAGATCTCCAGGATATCAACTATCACCTGTCAGGCTCCAGCCCGGACGGATTTTTTAAGATATACAGTGAGAAACGATACAACCTGCTGCTGGAGGGCGTTTCTTTGCACAATCCTGCCGGCCCGGCCATCAATATCCAGTCTTCAAAAAAATCGACCGTTACGCTGCAGGATGGCAGCGACAATGAGATTTCTGACGGAGAACAATATGCTGATGCACCGGTTGGAAGCAATGGTAAGAAAGAAGATCAGAAAGCGACCTTCTTCAGCGAAGCAAAGCTTGTCTTCACCGGAAACGGTAATCTGGCTGTCACTTCTCTTGGCAACGATCAGCATGCCATCGCAGGGGATGATGAAATAGAAATATCATCCGGTAATATCACCATTGCCCGTTCTGTCAAGGACGGCATCCACGCTAAAGACGGACTGACCATCAACGGTGGTGTCATCCGGATCACATCAGGAGGGGATGGAATAGATGGTGATGAGGCCTATGTCAATATCAACGGCGGGAGCATAGACATCAGTGTCGGCTCTGCTGATGTCAAGGGCATTGCAGCCGACAGTATCATCAACGTTGCCGGCGGAGATATCACGCTATCTGTCACCGGCGATCAGTCCAAGGGCTTTTCATGCGACCGGTCCGTCAATCTCTCCGGCGGATCAGTCTCCATCACAAATTCAGGAAATGCCGTTCTTGAAGCAAGCGGATCCGGCTTTGATCCTTCTTATTGTACCGCTATCAAAGCAGACCAGGCGGTCAATATATCGGGAACGACCCTGATCATCACAACGACGGGTAAAGGAGGAAAATCGATATCTTCCGACGGTGACATCGTCCTGACTGCCGGTGCGGTGACAATTACCAATTCCGGTTCCGGAGAGAAATATACCAACGAGGACGGTGTCGCTGATGCTTATGTAGCTACCTGCCTGTCGGCCGATGGTAATATCCTTATAACGGGCGGTACATTGATCACCGCCAGCAATGGCGCCGGGGGTAAAGCTATCAAAGCCGACGGAGCCGTTACTATAGGTGATGGCCTCGGCTCGCCTGTGTTGAATCTTAGCACATCCGGCTCCAAAATATTGGTTTCCGGTTCCGGCAATAATGCAGAATACGCCGAAGCCAAGGCTGTTTCTGTCGATGGAGAGATCGTCATAAAAAGCGGAACGATCCAGATATCCTCGGCGGATGACGGCATTAAGTCGGATAGCCGCATCACCATCGATGGCGGATCGGTCCATATTACAAAGTCGGTCGAGGGTATTGAAGCTCCGTTTATCACTATCAACGGGGGAGAGATCATCGTCAATGCATCGGACGACGCGCTCAATGCCACACATGGTAATGAAGGAGAGGGTGATGACGGCAGCATCCTTCGGATCAACGACGGGACTGTCGTGCTCAGCGCGAGTGGCGGAGACGGCCTGGATAGTAACGGAAGCCTCGAGATCAACGGCGGAACGACGATCGTCCATGGCCCGCCGTCTTCACCTGAAGTGGGAATAGACGTCAATGGCTCCATAACGGTCAACGGAGGCATCCTGATCGCCAGCGGCACCAATTCCAACATGACGGAAGGCCCCGGCAACGCTTCAGCGCAATACAGCTTCCTTGCCAGGAACAACAGCGGCATAGCTGCCAACACCCTTTTCCACGTGGCGGATGCCGGTGGTAACGGCGTGGTCACTTTTCAGCCGGAACGGAAATATTATTCCATTATATTTTCTTCTTCAGCCCTGGTAGCCGGCGGATCCTACTCCATATACACAGGAGGGACATCCACCGGGACTAATTATCATGGCCTGTATACCGGCGGTACCTATAGCGGAGGAACGCTCAAAAAGACCTTTACGATAAATGGCAAGCTGACCAATGTCAGCTTCTGAAAACGACCTACTGGTCAGGTGCCGGCGATAATTCCGGTACCTGGCTGTTTTTTTCCAGGAAAGGATGCCGGTTTTCCCAGGCCTCTCCTTCTTCCCGTGGATCGATGGTGCTAACCCAGGCCCGCAGCCATCTGTTGCGTATAAAAAGGAAGGTCGACAGGTATTTTGGCTGACAGCCGATCCGGGCCTTGGCTTCCAGCGCGGTCCTTCCCAGGATAAGCCGCCTGCACCGCTGGTCGATGGCCTGTTCCAGCCCGAAAAAAAGCATGTTGAAATACAGGTTGTGTGTTTTGTTGACTTCGTAGTCAAATCCTATATAATACATGTCGAAAGTGTCGTTGTAGCGCCATGCGGAGAAGAAAGCCACCATCTCCCCGCCTTTATAGAAAGCCCAAATGTGAAAAGACCGGTCAAAAGCTTTTTTCAGCATAGGCAGGTAGCCGGCTGACAGGTATCCCAGCCGCACCTGCTGCCTGTTAGCCACCTGGCGGTATAGGTCGAACAGGCGGTCCCTGTTGGTATGGATCTCGTCAACGGAAAGAGACCGCACTTCAATATCCTTCATCTGGTGCCTGATCTTTCTGAACCGCTGGGCATACTTGTGCTTAAGCGATCTTTCATAATTTCCTATATCTTTCCATGCCGGATCGACCGGCATTTCCATCGAAATATCCTTAGGCAGGCGGATGTATTGCGGCCTGAGATTCTGGAAATAAGTCGCCAGCTCCGGATCGAGATCCTTGATAAGCAGGGCATGGCTGCAGGTCTCTTCCATGCACCGGTCCATCATGGAGCTGTATATCCGGTAGCTTTCGTAAGGAGCCTGGATGGGCGTATAGAACGTATCGATCTCGTGATGGAACAGGTGGCCTGCCACGAGCAGCCTCGGATGCATCGCGGATGTGATGAGGCGCCATACCGCCTTCTGAAGCAGGGCTGCACCATCAGTATTCAGATGGTACTTCCTGATGTGCAGGATTTGAAAATAGGCTACCCCGATCAGCTTGCCGGCTTCATAGAAAGCGGTGAAGAGGTGTTCGATATCCGGCAATGAAGCTTCCGTCGTCAGGCTCAGCGTGGATCTTTTCAGGAAATGTTTGTAAGGCAGGAGCCGGTCCCATTCCTCCGGGATCTCATCCACACGGTGAAAGATGCGGACAGAAGGGTTTTTGATTCGGCAATGAACAAGTTTCATTGGTAGCTTATTATCTGCCGGCCTGGCGCAGTAGTTTCTTTTCGGCCATCTGGTGATAGAAGGTCCATTTGTCCACTAACGCTGTGCGCAGGCCTTCTTTTATGAGAAAGACGACATCGGCCTTGTCCTGGGAAAACAGCTGGTAGCAGGTCATCCATGGCGCGTCATACGGTATTTCCGGTATCATACGGAGCGGCAGGTAGCTGACCGGCCGGTATGGATCCTGTACCTGTGCGATGCTTTCACGTGAAACACTGCCCTCGGCCATATCCGCGTTGAAAACGGGAAAGAAAGGCTGTTCCGTATAGCGGAGCAGCTCCCTGGCATTGACGACCAGGTCATCGTGCTGAAAATACTGGAAATCGGTATAGCCGAGATCTTCTACCGTCGTGTTCTGCAGGATGTGCTCGGCCTTGGTATAGCGGTATTCCATATAGGCGCCCTGGAAGATAAAAATACCGATCAGGGCGAGGATATAGTTGGAGGAATAGATGCCGTACAGGAAGAAAAATACGCTGAATACCTGGCCGATACGCGTAGCTATCAGCGTGGCCTTGACCTTGTCGAGCCGCAAGGCTATCAGGCTGCGCAGCACCCGTCCTCCGTCCATCGGGAACACCGGCAGGAGGTTGAAGAAAAGCAGCGCCGCATTGGTCAGCATCAGCATGCTGAAGAAACGGTCCGGATGCCCGTGGAAGTCGTAGGGATCTTCGCCCAGCACCAGCAGCGGGTGGATGCCGAAGCCAAAATACATGACCAGGAATATAGCGGCAGCAATGACGACATTGACCATCGGTCCTGCCAGGGCTACGATCAGCTCCTGCCAGGGCTTGTCGGGCATCTTCAGAAGGCGCGCTATACCGCCCAGGGGCGTGAGGATGATGTCTACCGTCCTTACCCCGTAACGGCGCGCGGCCAGGGCATGGCCGTATTCGTGCAATATGACGCACAGGAAGAGGCTCATCATGAAGACGCCGAACCACAGGGCGCCCATCATGCCCATATTGTCCTTATAACCGGTGTAGATGATGTAAAAAAGGATGTAGCCAAAGGTCCAGTGTATTTTGACAGGGATGCCAAAGTACGTGCCTACATACAGAGAACCTTTTTCAAATACCGACAATGATCAATATTATATGTGAACTATACAACGTATCCGGGTACATATAGTTCACCATTGATGACGCTGCGCGAGATCACCAGCTTCTGGATCTCGCTCGTCCCTTCGTAGATCTGTGTGATCTTCGCATCGCGCATCAGGCGCTCTACATGGTATTCTTTGACATAGCCGTAGCCGCCGTGTACCTGGACGGCCTCGACCGTATGGCGCATCGCCACATCAGAGGCAAACAGCTTGGCCATCGCCGCTGCGGTCGTATAATCCAGGTGCTGATCCTTCATCCAGGCCGCGCGGTGCACGAGGAGCCTTGCCGCCTCGATCTCCGTCGCCATGTCGGCGAGCTTGAAGGCGATCACCTGGTGATGGTATATCTCCTTGCCGAAGGACTTACGCTCCTTGCTGTAGGCGGTCGCCAGCTCAAAAGCGCCTGCGGCGATGCCCAACGCCTGTGAAGCGATGCCGATCCGGCCGCCGGACAATACCTTCATGGCAAACTTAAATCCGAAGCCATCCTCGCCGATGCGGTTTTCCTTGGGGACCCTGACATCGTTGTACATGATGGTGTGCGTGTCGGATGAGCGGATACCGAGCTTGTCTTCCTTAGCCCCGATGACGACACCTTCCCAGTCCGTTTCCACGATAAATGCGTTGATGCCGCGGTGTTTCTTGTCGGCGTCGGTCTGTGCGATGACGAGGTGGATCCTGGAGCTTCCGCCGTTGGTGATCCAGTTTTTGGTACCGTTGAGCAGGTAGTGGTCACCCATGTCGATGGCGGTCGTGCGCTGGCTCGTCGCATCCGAACCCGCTTCCGGCTCGCTCAGGCAGAACGACCCGATGATCTCACCCGTGGCCAGGCGGGTCAGGTATTTCTGCTTCTGCTCTTCGGTGCCGAATTGCTCGAGACCCCAGCATACGAGGCTGTTGTTGACCGACATCAATACGCTGCAGCTGTTGTCGACCTTGGAGATCTCTTCCATAGCCAGCACATAGCTGATCGTGTCGAGCCCGCTGCCGCCGTATTCCGGCGAGACCATCATGCCCAGGAAGCCGAGCTCAGCCATTTGTTTTACCTGTTCGGCAGGAAAGATCATCTTACTGTCCCTTTCTATGACGCCGGGCAGCAGCTCTTTCTGGGCAAATTCCCTGGCGGCGTCTCTCACGGCCAGCTGTTCATCGGATAGCTTAAATAACATATTGAATGGATTGTCGGTGGGCAAAGATATTATTTAATTTCAGAACAAAATTTGGTTTGTAAAATATAAATACGCCAGGGGAGATTTCAGCTCAAGATAGTGTCCTTCGAAAAGGATGGCGGAAGATGTATAAACACGTATAACTTGGTAGCCGCTAAAAGGCCGGGTAGCAGCTCTTTTTCCCGTTTTCCAGGTGGATCAGCTGAGAGAAAAGCTCCGGAGCTTTTCCTCCAGCAAGGCTATCTTTTCTTCCAGGAGGGCTATCTTGTCCTGCTGCAGCTTTACCTTTTCTTCGTACAGCTTCTTCAATTCGGGATCCAGGATGAGGTTGTTAATTTGATTGCTGATTTTGGGGTATATATTACTAAAAACAACTTTTTCATCATAACCGATGATATTTTCAACGGAGGTCTCCAGCACTTCAGCGATCCTGACCAGGGAGCTGTATTTGAGGCTTACCTCATTGCGCTCTATTTTGCCATAGCCGGCCTGGGTCATGTTCAGCTCGTGTGCCATGTTTTCCTGTGACAGGCCTTTGGCTTCCCGCATCTTCCTGATCTTTGTGCCTATGTCCATAATTAGCGCTTTTTTTATACAAATATAACAGAATGTTCTAAAATATGAACTCCGGGTGCTATTAAAGCGATTGGGCGTTCTGGAAAAATATTCCGCCTGCACGTACCTTTACACCACACTTACATCATAACACCATTATACAATTTTTTAACCGTTAAAACCTTATATTTACACATCATGAATACCTTGCAACGCTGCTTTTCCGGAAGCAAAAGAATCCGTCATTTCCTGCTGCTGACCTTGTTGTTCACCCTATGGCTGTCGTCCTGCCAGAAGGAGCTCGTGCCGCTTCAGGGCTCCGGCCTCACCGTAGAAGAAGCGCGCCGGCTCTATGAGCAGGATCCGTCGTACAGCGCCCTCGGCGTCAGAGATGGCGTGGAGGATCCCGACGCTCCCGTGTATGAGATAGACTGGGAGCACGCCAGGAGCTATCGCTCCCAGGGCAAGGGCGTCGATGTGGTGGAAGCCGTCATCATACAGGGTCCCGGCAGCATACCGGTATACAACAGCGGCGCTTCCTTCGACACGACGGCCCATCTCCGCTACCAGACGCAAAGGAGGCTGGTGGTGATAAAGAACGATCAGAGCCGAACCTCGATGTTTGTCCTGAAGATATCGCCTGACGCCGCCTCCCTCACAGGTATCAGCGCCAGGATAAGCGGCACGGACCTGGACCATTATCACCCTGATTTTGAGGGTATCCTGCAGTTTTCATCACTGAAAGACACTATCTACCGGACCTTCCTGGTCAGGCAGGGAGCGGACATAACGATAGGCCCTCCGGGACTAAGCTCTCATGCCACCGGCGGCCAGGGCATAGAGATAAGAGATATCGACTGCTTCCCGCTGATCATACCGGTAGGATGCCCGTGCTGCGGTCACTTTCCGGGCGAGAGCTGCAGATGCAGCACCCAGCCGTATTATGAGAGCGTGATATGGTGCTTAAGCACCTTTGGCGGAGAGACAGGCAGCGGGACGGGCTACGACGATTATGTTCCGCCGGGGGATACGGGAACAGGGACGACGGGCGGCGGCGGCGGCACACCGTATCATGAGCTAAGCGCATTTTCCAAAAAGCAGCTCAAGGGATACCTGCAGGCAATAAAAGTAAAGTATCACTTTACGTTATCGTTAGATGAGCTGATCCGGCTCAGCAGCGGCTGCTATACGGTCGATCCGGATACGGATGAGGTGACCTTCGATGAAGGCTGCGCGCTCAACGCACTGGCACAGGAGTATTTGAATATCATTCACTATTCCGGCAATCACGCGGTCGCTGTAGCGAGGCTGACCTCGGTGCCCGATGACCTGAGCACGATGTACAATCACCTGCTGGCCAACATAGCTGACCCGGGCATCCTGGCGTACCATGACTCTGCTACGGACCTGCTTGACAACGATGAAGGCTATGTCGCCAAGCGACTGACAGAGTTCTATGACCTATTGGAAAATGATCCTCACGCGCTCCTACGCCCCTGTGCCGAACAAAACACAGGATATCCTTACACTTTCTGGAGTAATTTGGCTAACTTTACACCAGATGAAAGCACCATGGAGGCATTAAGACAAAGAGGTCTTGGCTATCAGCCTTTAAGCGCGGGCAATGCCGCAGCGACCAGTATTGATTACTATTACATAGAGATAGAGCAGATGCCCGATTTTGATGGAGATGGCCAGCCGGACAGTGACCAGCAGGTGATCGACGCCATCCGGGGTAATTTTGCGGCACTTGCTTCAGGCGAGAAAATTGGTTTTGAATTTTCATGCCCATTGCCACCTTGGCATAATAATCCAGATAATATTTGGTGGGAGTTTAAGCCTTATACTCCCGAAATAGACAATGTACAGTGGCAGTTTCCGGCGCCGCTCTATAAAAATACAGTCTTTTTTATAGACGCAGGAGCTGAAGATCCAGACAATAATAAGTTTGCTGATAAAGGGGCTATCATCATATCCCAAGCCACAAACTGTTGTTGGGTAGGATCTACGATCAATACACCCTTGTCGGGCAGCCAGCCTTTCTCCGGCAATAGACAGTGGGGGCTGACCACATTGCCTAATGGTAAAAAAGCATTTTACACCAAGGCTGCTGATCGAGCTTTGACACAATACTGGTTGCCAACAATAGCAGGTATAGTCTTTGAAGGATGTGATGCTGATACCTATTATAAAATTGCTCACGAAACATGGATGAACCATATGATAGGAACCGGGACATTTATTACTCAGTATGGCGGACGAGTAGTTTCTGAACCCGGATATACTAAGCCGGCGATAAATGTCGCTAAGACAAGAATTAATTCCATAGAAATAAAAGAGAAGTTGAAAGGTAATTCTACATTAATTATTTCTTGTGACTGATGAGAGTTCTTTTATTAATTTTGTTATTTTTTGTCTATATTTTTATAGGAGTTATCTTAGAAAATTCTATACTTCAATATTTTGAAATATCATGCCCGAATGATTATTATACAAAGTATGGTATATTGACAAAAGCACTATTAAAATTAATATATATCTATGGCTCATTTCCTGGCGTAATTTTTTATTTCATTTTTGTTCTGCTTACAAAGAAAATTACACGTTTATTGAAATTGTACTTTTGGGGATTTGTTTCATTTATTATCTTATTCTTATCTTCATATATTATAGTGGATCTTATTTTACATTTTGATTTTATAGGTAGATCAATTTTATTAGGTATTAAGAAGGATTGCTGTGAATGTATTGTGTTCTATTTTGATAATATAATTTATCCATTATTTTTCCTAGTTTTAATTTCTCCGTTTTGGATTTATATATTAGGCGACTGGTTTTGGAAAAGAGGGGGGGAGTATGCTGAGAAATAATTATGCTTAAAGTTGACAGAAATATGCATAGGCCGAGAATGTGGATTCTTTCCCACATCGTCGGCCCTTGAAAAAATACTGATGGAGCAGAAATTCAATGCTTTTATCTACAAAATTAAATCTTAATAAAATAATATGAAAAACATCTTATTAATACTTTTATTCCTAAACATCTATAGTAACAGATTCCTGGCACAATCAGCCAACAGAGAGGATTCAATTAAGATCAACTGTTATTGTGACACGCTCGCTCTGTTGAATGACCGTCTTGGCACTGACAATCTGATTCGGAAAATAAAAAAAGAAGGTGATGTATATTCCGTGATCCCGGTGCTGGCAGCTTACCAGAGGTGGTCGTTCTCATCCAAAAGCGGGCTGATGCTGAATGCCGCATGCCGGAGCTGGATACATAAAAAGTACACATCTGTCCCGGATATCTTTGATCAGATGATCCGCGTCAATGCATTCATGTCTGAGATCGGGTATGGCACATCCCCCGGAGCAAACCCGGATGTTACATTTATATGGCTGATGATCAATAAGAAAGATTTTAAAACTGTCAGCGACCATTACCAGAAAAATAAGACTGACAACGGTATCAGGGAATACTGGTCCTACGCGTTAGACCTCTTAAGCCAGGGGCGTTGATCTGTCTGTCCGGTTTTTAGACATGAATTCATAAAAACACATAACCTATGAGACTAATATTATTGTTTCTGATATCATCCGGGATAGCCCTGCACCTGCCTGGTCAGTCCGTCCCTGACAGCGTCCGTACGATGACCTACCAGGACTCGTGTACGATGGTGCTCGGGGCCTTCCGGTCGGAGGTCGACCGGGAGCACCTGTCTGCCTATCTCGGCCGCTCGGGGATGTGCGGTCAGCTGGCCCGCTGGATGAGCGTCAACGGCTTCAACCGCGACAGCAAGGCCTACCTGATGATGGCCGTCAAAAAGATCGAGGACGATCCGTCTTTCAGAATGGAACGCTTCCTCGAGCTGCACGAGGCGATGCGTACGCGCCCGGAAGCCATGCTGCGGTTTCAGAATGAACCGGATATGGAGAAGGCGATCGAGGCCGCGCTCAGGAAGCCGGAGCCTATGTTTCCACAACCCGGGAAGGAGAAGTAAGTGTTGAATGTGCCAATGGCTACCGGTCGGTATGAATGGAATATTCTTTTGGCTTTTATTCTTGTTCACGGCCATTCATGCTGCTGCGCAGGTGCCGGATGAAGCTGTGAAAGACCTTGCCGGGCGTAAGTTGTACCTGCGTCCGTGTGACAGCAAACTTCCGGTTTGCAATGTTATTTATAATGATGCAAATTGGAAATTTGCCGACGCAACGACGTAGGCGCAACCTACACCTAACCGGGTATTTGAAGAAAAGGCTCACGAATACTACGACTTAAACAAACAGGATAAATGTGTAAGCATCCTGTCCATGCTGGTTCTTATGCTGAATTTACAAGAGACGCCTGCCCATGAAAAGAACACTTATATACTTGATCCTCATTGTAAGCCCCTGGCTTGTATCATGTGTTTATACCGAAGGGAAAATGCCGGCACAGGACTTTACTGTAGCATTTGAAAAAGAAGTAAAGGGCTTCTCTTTCTCTTCAAGGGTGTATGCTTCGAACATAGATACACTAATATTACCAGGAGGACAACTTGCTTATGATGTCCACCTGCCTCCGGTTCGCTGGGGACAGGGTATTTTTTTAGGATGGGTCTACAGAGGAAAAAACCCGGAGACAGACAACAGTTTATTCTACGTATCTAAAGAAGGAGTAGAAGCTTATAGCATATCTATTGCTGAGATCAGATCATTAAGACATACTATGGTAGATTTAAAGGAGGTATTTATCTTACCAATAAATAATCCACAAATGAATAATTAGGAATGATATCTATTTTTAAACAGTGTATTAAGTATTTAGCAGCTTGCAGGATAAATGAGTGAACATCTTGTCCAATGCTGGTTCTTATGCAGAATTTGTAAAGACAGTATGTCCATGAAAATTTTTCTTATAGGCATTTTTATATCTTTTACTACTTTTTATAGTTGTCGAAACAGAATATATAAAGAAGATGAGAGCATATTCAGAATTCAATTATTAGTCAATGACAGTCCACAAAGAATAGATGAT
>Ga0206118_100136_pt1 | contig 87011 bp, 82 predicted proteins | sample 3A20Ametagenome_FD_177999 | JGI IMG/M metagenome (GOLD analysis project Ga0206118, IMG submission 177999) | Enriched microbial communities from leaf-cutter ant dump, University of Wisconsin, Madison, United States - 3A20A | ecosystem: Environmental > Terrestrial > Nest > Insects nest > Nest dump... | reverse complement strand
ACCTCGGCGGCTATGACAAGTTCAAGGCCGATTTCGTCGCCGCCGGCACCACGCAGTTCGGCTCCGGCTGGGCCTGGCTCTCCGTCAAGGACGGCAAGCTCGCCATCTCCAAGACCCCGAACGGCGAAAACCCGCTGGTGCACGGCGCAGAACCCATCCTCGGCGTCGACGTGTGGGAGCACTCCTACTACATCGACTACCGCAACGCCCGCCCGAAATACCTCGAATCCTTCGTCGACAGCCTGATCAACTGGGACTACGTCCTCGAACGCTACGAAGCCGCCACGAAGTAGTCCTTCGCGGATTTCCACTTCAGAGACCCCGGCTGGAAACGGCCGGGGTTTTTCTTTGGTCGACAAATCGCCGCATTGATGGCATAAATGCCAACATGGATGCCGTTCTTCTCGAGCGCTCGAAGACGGTCCTGCCGGACGGCTCGATCGTCGAGATCGTGCTCTGGCAGGTTCCCGAACCCGTTCCCGGAAGCACGCATCTCTTCAAATACCGCCTGTTCTACGGGCGGGATGGCCGGCGGATCGTCGGCTTCGACAACGAGCGCGGCAAGGGCGACCATTGCCATCTCGACGGGCGTGAGCAGTCCTATGCCTTCTCGACCGTTGCCACGCTGCTCGGGGATTTCCGGGCCGAGATTGCAAAAAGGAGACGTTGAATGAAGCGTGCCTGCATCCAGATCCGCAGCGATTCCGAGACACTTCTGGCCGAAAGCCTTGCCCGGGCGGCCGAGGCCGCGCGCACGGGCGTTCCCTCCGATCCCGTCGCAACCTTTACCTTCAGTTCCCCGGCGCAACTCTTTTCCGTCATCAGCCCGAAACGCTGGGAACTGATCGAGCATTTGCAGAAGATCGGCCCGAACAGCATCCGGGCGCTCGCCCGTTCGCTCGGCCGGGACGTGAAGCGGGTGCACGAGGACGTGGTGGCTCTTGTCGACTGGGGCATCGTCGAGCGCACCGACGACGGCAAGGTGACGGTGCCTTACGACGTCATCCATGCCGATTTCGATCTGCGGGCCGTCGCATAGACATCCCGCGCTAGAACCCCGCCTCCCACCCCGAAATCCAAAGCTGCCGCAAGCCATCCCCCTCGCCGCGGAAATGGGCGCCGGTGGCCTCGCAGGCTTCCACGCGGTCGGCGCGGAAGTTGCGGAGGGCGCGGCGCAATTCGCACCAGGCGACGATATTGGCGTTTTCCGAATAATAGATCAGGGCGATGGGGCGGATGGTGCGCTCGGTGGGGCGGGCCTCTTTGTCGCGGTAGCGGATCGACAGCTTCTCCTCGTCGCGGATCGCCCGGCGCACGCCGGCAAGGTCGACGCCTTCCGGCTGGCGGGGCGCAGAACCCCAGGCGTGCAGCGCGCGGGCCGAAAGCGTCTGGCGCAGCGGCGGCGGCACGGCGCCGGCGATCTTCTCGCCGACGCGGCGGGCGGCGGCCTTCAGTTCCGCATCCCCCGTGCGCTCCAGCAGGGCAAGCGCCAGCACCACCGCCTCCGTCTCCTCGATGGAGAACATCAGCGGCGGCAGGTCGAAGCCGGGCCGCAGGATATAGCCGATGCCGCGCTCGCCCTCGACCGGCACGCGCATCGCCTGGAGGGCGGCGATGTCGCGGTAGATCGAGCGCACCGTCACCTCCAGCCGCCCGGCGATCTCCGCCGCCGTTATCGGGTGGCGGGCGAGCCGCAGGATCTGGATGATCTCGAAAAGCCGCGATGCCTTGCGCATGTCCCCCATCACAACTGACACATCCCTGTCAGTTGCCCTTCGCTATAGCACGCCCCAAGCGCTTGAAACTGAACGCATCATAGGCTCTTCGCGAGGGCCCCGGCAATGGACAACTGACATGACCTACAGCGAAAACCTCTGGCTCTTCTTCCTCCTCGTCGCCGGCATCATCGTCGTGCCGGGCATGGACATGGTCTTCGTGCTGGCAAGCTCGCTTTCGGGCGGGCGCAAGGCCGGCCTCTCGGCGACCTTCGGCATCATGGCGGGCGGGCTCGTGCACACGCTCTACGGCGCGCTCGGCGTCGGCCTGCTCCTGCATTTCGCGCCGCGCCTCTTCGACGTGCTGCTGGTCGCGGGCGCGGCCTATGTCGCCTATATCGGCTGGCAGCTCTTCCGCAGTTCCATCGTGATCGAGGCGGTGGACGGGCTCGACCGGCGCGGGCTCCTGACGCGCTTCCGCCAGGGCGCGCTGACGAGCCTCATGAACCCCAAGGCCTATCTCTTCATGCTCGCCGTCTTCCCGCAGTTCCTGAGGCCCGAGTTCGGCCCGGTCTGGCGTCAGGCGGCGGTGATGGTGCTGGTGATCTGGGCAACGCAGCTTGCCGTCTACGGCGGCCTCGCACTCGCCGCCAGCCGCAGCCGCTCCGCCCTCCTCGGCAGCCCCGCCGCCACCCGCTTCATCGGCCGGGCGGCCGGCGTGCTTTTGATCGCGATCGCGGCATTCACCCTGTGGCGGGGCTGGGGAAGCCTGTAAGGGCGCAAACAGGTTCCCGCCGGCGGCATCAAAAAGATTTTACTGTCCGGATTCGTTCAAAATGCAATCATGCCGACGCATCGTAAACCGGCGGCGCGTGGAGCGGCTGCCAGAATCGGGAGACCTCGATGAAGTTCAGGACTTTGGCGGTCGCGGCCGCGCTTGCGGTCATCGGCGCGGGCGTCGTCGCAGCGGCGGACGAGCCGCAGGTCGTGCGTCAGGGCATGATGAAGAAGATGGGGGGCGCCGCGGGGGCGCTTGCCGGCATCGCGAAGGGCGAGAAGCCCTATGACGCGGAGATCGTCAAGGCATCGCTTTCCACCATGGTGGAGGTGGCCAAGACCTTCCCGGACCAGTTCCCCGCCGGCTCGGAGACCGGCCACGAGACGGAGGCGAGCCCGAAGATCTGGGAAGCCATGGACGACTTCAAGGCGCACGCCGCCAAGCTCGGCGCGGATGCCGGGGCCGCCCTTGCCGACCTTCCGGCGGACCAGGCGGCGGTCGGCGCGGCGCTCAAGACCATCGGCGCCGATTGCGGCGGCTGTCATGAGGTCTACCGCATCAAGAAGTAAGCGGTAGACCGGCCTTCCCGAAACTGCGCGCCGCCCGGCCTTTCCCGCCGGGCCGGCGCCTTTCCGTCCTGATGCAGGAGGCCCGCATGGCACTTCGCAAATTCCTCGGCGGCATCGTCCTCCTCGCGGCGGCGGGCGCGGGGGCATTCTACTTCATCACCGCGCCGCAGCGCCTTCCCGCGGAAACCTGGGCCTCGGCCGGCGAACCGGACCTTGCCAACGGCGAGCGCATCTTCAATGCCGGCGGCTGCGCAAGCTGTCATGCCGCGCCGGGCGCGGGCGAGGCGGAACGGCTGGTGCTTGCCGGCGGGCTTGCACTGAAGAGCCCCTTCGGCACCTTCCACGCGCCGAACATCTCACCGGACGAGACGGCGGGCATCGGCGGCTGGACGCTCGCCGAGTTCGGCGATGCGATGAAGCGCGGCACGGGGCGACGGGGCGAGCATCTCTATCCCGCCTTCCCCTACGCCTCCTATGCGCGCATGACCGTCAAGGATATCGGCGATCTCTACGGCTACCTGAAGACGCTGCCGAAGAGCGCCAGCGTGCCGCCGGGGCACGACCTGCCCTTCCCCTTCAACATGCGCCTCCTGCTCGGCGGCTGGAAGTTCCTCTACCTCAACGAGGCGCCGCGCGTGACGCTCGCCGATGCCGACGAGACGGTGAAGCACGGCCAGTACCTCGCGGAAGGCCCCGGCCATTGCGGCGAATGCCACACGCCGCGCGACGTACTGGGCGGGTTGAAGACGGACCAGTGGCTTGCAGGCGGGCCGAACCCGGAAGGCGAAGGCCGCATCCCGGACATCACGCCCGTCGAGGGCAAGTTCGGCGACTGGAGCGCGGGGGATATCGCCGGCTATCTCGAAACCGGCTTCACGCCCGATTTCGACAGCGTCGGCGGGGCGATGGTCGCCGTGCAGAAGAACATGGCGCGCCTGCCGAAGGAAGACCGCGAGGCGATTGCGGCGTATCTGAAGGCGGTGCCGGCGCGGTGATGTGGGTGAAAGACCCCTCCCTAAATCCCTCCCCACAAGGGGGAGGGACTTAATGCGCGGCACTCCCGGCATTCAAGAATTGCGGGAAAAGCAGGCTGCCAGCCTTTCTCCCCCCTTGTGGGGGAGATGCCGGCAGGCAGAGAGGGTCTTTACGCATCCCCGCCGGAATGCGCCCAGTCGAAATAGAGGTCGCGCGCCTTGGCGGCGACGGGGCCGGCCTGGAGGTCGCGGTCGTCGAGGCGGGTGACGGGGACGACCTTGGAATAGTTGCCGGAGGTGAAGATCTCGTCGGCGCCGGCAAAGTCGGCGACCGTCAGCGTCGTCTCGACCACCTCAAAGCCGGCTTCGCGCAGGAGGCCGATGACGCGGCTGCGGGTGATGCCGGCAAGGAAGGTGCGGTTGGCGGCGGGCGTGAAGACGACGCCGTCCTTGACCATGAAGACATTGGACGAGGCCGTCTCGGCGACATTGCCCAGCATGTCGCGCACCAGCGCGTTGTCGAAACCGCGCTTCCTTGCTTCCATCAGCATGCGCGCGTTGTTGGGGTAGAGGCAGCCGGCCTTGGCGTCCGTCGGCATGCATTCCACCGTCGGGCGGCGGAAGGGCGAAAGGGTGAGCGAGGAGCCGGCCTTGGCGTCGCCCATCGAGGCCTCGAAGAGGCAGAGCGCGAAGCGGGTCGATTCCGCATCGGGCGCGACGACGCTGAAGGAGCCGTGCTCGGCCCAGTACATCGGCTTGATGTAGATCGCCGTCTTTCCGTCGAATTTCTTCACGCCCTCCCAGGCGAGCGTCTCGATCTCCTCGGCCGCCATCGTCGCCTTGAGGCCGAGCGCCTCGGCGGAGCGGTTGACGCGCCGGCAATGCAGGTCGAGGTCCGGCGAGATGCCGTCGAACCAGCGCCCGCCGTCGAACACGGTCGAGCCGAGCCACATGGCATGCGACGTGGGGCCGATGAGCGGCGGATTGCCCGAAATCCATTCGCCTTCCACGAAGGTCCAGGTCGCGGAACGCGGTGCGGTATCGACTGGCATCTTGAAAACTCCTTTCACCGTTCTGTGCCGGGCCGGCAAGCCGGCCCGTTCGCAAATGCCTTCCGCCAGCAGGGCCGGCTTGTCCATTCAAGATGTTGAATGGATGCATCAGGTCTTATCATGAATGGCGTTCTGGCGGGGTCCCGTCCCGCCATGCGATAGAAGGGCAAAGGGAGGCCAGCATGCGCGCGATGTATTACGAAGCCTTCGGGGCGACACCGGAAATCCGCACCCTGCCCGATCCGACGCCGGGCGAGGACGGCGTCGTCATCAAGGTGGAGGCGACGGGGCTCTGCCGCAGCGACTGGCACGGCTGGATGGGGCACGACCCGGACATCAAACTGCCGCATGTGCCCGGGCACGAGCTTGCCGGCCGCGTGGTGGCGCGGGGCAAGGCCGTGCGGCGCTTTCGCGAGGGCGAGCGGGTGACGGTGCCCTTCGTCTCGGGCTGCGGCCATTGCGGCGAGTGCCGCTCGGGCAACCAACAGGTCTGCGAGGCGCAGTTCCAGCCGGGCTTCACCCATTGGGGCTCGTTTGCCGAATATGTCGCCATCGATCATGCCGATCACAATCTCGTGCACCTGCCCGAGGCGATCGACTTTCCCACCGCCGCCAGCCTCGGCTGCCGCTTCGCCACCTCGTTCCGCGCGGTGGTCGACCAGGCGCGGGTGACGGGCGGGGAATGGGTGGCGGTGCACGGCTGCGGCGGCGTCGGCCTTTCCGCCATCATGATCGCCGCCGCGCTCGGGGCCAATCCCATCGCCATCGACATCTCGGCGGAAAAACTGGACTTCGCCCGGAAGATGGGAGCCGTCGCGACCGTCGACGCCCGCGCGGTGGCCGATGTCGCCGAGGCCGTGCGCGAAATCACCGGCGGCGGGGCGCATGCCTCCATCGACGCGCTCGGCTCGCCCGTCACCTGCTTCAACTCGATCAGGAATTTGCGCCGGCGCGGGCGGCATGTGCAGGTCGGGCTGATGCTGGCCGACCACGCGACGCCGCAGATCCCGATGGCCCAGGTCATCGGCCACGAGCTGGAAATCTACGGCAGCCACGGCATGCAGGCCTGGCGCTACGACGCGATGCTTTCGATGATGGAAAGCGGCAAGCTTTCGCCGCAAAAGCTCATCGGCCGGCATATCGGGCTGGAGGAGGCCGTGCCGGCGCTGATGGCGATGGATGGGGCGACGGACTTGGGGATCAGCGTGATCACGCGGTTTTGAGAATGCGGCTGCCCCTCATCCCGCTGCCGCGACCTTCTCCCCGCAAGCGGGGAGAAGGAGGCTGGGGTCGGGCTTTTCCGCTGCCTCGCCCTCCTTGCCTGGGGAAGCCCGCGCATCCCGTCCTTCGCCCCGCTTGCGGGGAGAAGGTGCCGGCAGGCGGATGAGGGGCAAGCCGCACGATTGACATTCCCGCCCCGATACCCGCCAATCGCGGGCACCACCAGAGGAGATCACCCCCGCCATGTCCCACGCCGCCTATGTCTTCGACGCCTACGGCACGCTGTTCGACGTGCATGCGGCGGTGCGCCGCCATGCGGGGGATGTGGGGCCGAACTACCAGGTCTTCTCCGAGATGTGGCGCGCCAAGCAGCTCGAATATTCCTGGACGCGGGCGCTGATGGGCGCCTACGCGGATTTCTGGCAGCTCACCGAGCAGGCGCTCGACTATACGTTCCAGCATGTCGGCGGCATCGATCCGGCGCTGCGGCAAAAGCTGCTCGACGCCTACTGGAAGCTCGACTGCTACCCGGAGGTGCCGGCCGTCCTGAAGGCGCTGAAGAGCCGCGGCGCGCATATCGCGATCCTTTCCAATGGCTCGCCCGCCATGCTCGCCTCGGCGGTGAAGAACGCCGCGCTCGACACCGTCATCGACGACATCTTCTCCGTCGACGCGGTGAAGACCTACAAGACCGCGCCCGCCGTCTACGACCTCGTGACGACGAACTACCGGCTCTATCCGAATGCCGTCTCCTTCCAGTCGTCCAACCGCTGGGACGTCGCGGGCGCGACGAAATTCGGCTTCCGCACCGTCTGGATCAACCGCGGCAACATGCCGGACGAATATTCCGATCTCGGGCCGGCGCTGATCCTACCTTCGCTGGAGAGCCTCTAGATGGCCTGGTCCGCCGCGCAATACCTGAAATTCGAGGACGAACGCACGCGGCCGGCCCGCGACCTCTTCGCCCAGGTTCCCGCCGACCTCATCGCCGGCACGGTCTACGACCTCGGCTGCGGGCCGGGCAATTCGACGGAACTGCTGGTCAGGCGCTTTCCCGGCCGGGGCGTGCGCGGCGTCGACAGCGCGGCCGACATGCTGCGCGCCGCCCGCGAGCGCCTGCCGGGCGTCGATTTCGTCGAATGCGACCTTGCCCGCTGGAACCCGCCGGAGCCCGCCGCCCTCCTCTTCGCCAATGCCGTCTTCCAGTGGCTGCCGGACCATGTGGCGCTCTTGGCGCGGCTGATGGACGGGCTTCGCCCCGGCGGCGTGCTCGCCGTGCAGATGCCGGACAATCTGAACGAGCCCTCCCATCTCCTGATGGAGGAAAGCGCCCTTGCCGGAAATTGGCGCGGCGCCTTTGCGGACGGAACGCCGCGCCGCAAGCCCCTCCCCGCCCCCGCCGCCTATTTCGACGCGCTCGGGCCGAAGGCGGCGCGCGTCGATGTGTGGCACACGTCCTACAACCACCCGATGGCCGATGCCGGCGCCATCGTCGAATGGGTCAAGGGCACGGGGCTGCGGCCCTATCTCGACCGTATCCCGGCCGAAGAGCGCGACGGCTTTCTCGCCGACTACGAACGCCGCATCGCCGCCGCCTACCCGCCGATGGCCGACGGACGGCTGCTGCTGCGTTTTCCGCGGTTGTTCATCGTTGCCGTGAAGGCGTGAAGACCCCTCCCTAAATCCCTCCCCACAAGGGGGAGGGACTTACAGTGCGGCACCCTCAGCGAAAAATTTTCAGGAAAAGCACGCCCCCAGCCTTTCTCCCCCCTTGTGGGGGAGATGCCGGCAGGCAGAGAGGGTCTTTTTAGCCCTCTACCGCCGCAAGCTTCCGAGGATGCCGCGCACCAGGGCGCGGCCGAGGGAGGAGGCGACGGTGCGGGCGACGGACTTCATGGCGGCTTCCGCGATGGTTTCGCGCTGGTAGCCGGAGCGGGCCTTGGGCTTTGCGGCGGAGGGTGCGGCCGGCTCGTCGTCGCCGAAGCCGGGCAAGGTCCAGCGGCTGCCGCCGGAGGACGGCTGGCTCGCCTCCTGCGTCGCGGCCTCCTGCTGCGCGGCGGCGGCCTCGGCCGCCTTCCTGGCGCGGGCGGTCAGGATCTCGTAGGCCGATTCGCGGTCGACATCCTCGTCATAGAGGCCGGCGACGGGGCTGACGTTCATGATTTCCTTGCGCTCGGCATCGGTGACCGGGCCGAGGCGCGAGGATGGCGGGCGGACCAGCGTGCGCTCGACCATGGAGGGCGAGCCCTTGCCTTCGAGCGTGGAGACCAGAGCCTCGCCCGTGCCGAGATTGGTGATGACGGTGGCGCAATCGAAATCCGGGTTGGGGCGGAAGGTGTCGGCCGCCGTCTTCACCGCCTTCTGCTCGCGCGGCGTATAGGCGCGCAGCGCATGCTGCACGCGGTTGCCGAGCTGGGCGAGCACCGTTTCCGGCACGTCGAGCGGGTTCTGCGTGACGAAATAGACGCCGACGCCCTTGGAGCGGATGAGGCGGACGACCTGCTCGACGCGCTCGATCAGCACCTTCGGCGCTTCGTTGAACAGCAGGTGCGCCTCGTCGAAGAAGAAGACGAGCTTCGGCTTGTCCGGATCGCCCACTTCCGGCAGCACCTCGAAGAGCTCGGAGAGCATCCAGAGCAGGAAGGTGCCGTAGAGGCGCGGGTTCATCATCAGCTTGTCGGCGGCCAGCACCGAGATCGCCCCGCGCCCGTCGTTCGTCGTGCGCATGATGTCGGAGATCTTCAGCGCCGGCTCGCCGAAGAACCGCTCGGCGCCCTGCTGCTCGAGGATCAGCAGCTCGCGCTGGATGGAGCCGACCGAGGCCTTGGAGATGAAGCCGAACTGGTTGGAAAGCGTCGTGGCGTTCTCGCCCATATAGTTGAGCAGCGCCTGGAAATCCTTGAGGTCGAGCAGCGGCAGGCCGCCCTGGTCGGCGATCTTGAAGGCGATGTTGATGACGCCTTCCTGCGCGTCCGTCGCGTTCATCAGGCGCGAGAGGAGAAGCGGGCCCATCTCGGAGATGGTGGTGCGCACCCGATGGCCCTTCTCGCCGTAGAGATCCCAGAAGATCACCGGGAACTGCTGGAACTCGTAAGGGGTGAGGCCGATCTGGTCGGCGCGCTTCTGAAGGAAATCCTTCGCCTCGCCGATGGCGCCGATGCCGGAAAGGTCGCCCTTCACGTCGGCGCAGAACACCGGCACGCCGGCATTGGAAAAGCCTTCGGCGAGGATCTGCAGCGTCACCGTCTTGCCGGTGCCCGTCGCGCCCGTGACGAGGCCGTGCCGGTTGCCGAACTTCAGCTCCAGATATTCCGGCTTGTTGTTCGTGTCGTCCGGCTTGCGGCTCGTGCCGATATAGAGCTTTCCGTCCTGAAGAATGGGTTCCGCCACGTTGAAACTCCTTGGCTGCCGGTCCCTTGCGATTCGCGGCCGGTTGTCGCTCCGGCCATCTTTTCATTGAATCGTCCCACGCAGGTTATAAGGATAGTCCGGCGGGCAAACAACACGCTTTCAGGGCCTGGCGCGATGTGCCGTCCGCGCGCCGCACCCGCTTGAGTTTGCCGGAGATTTCATTTACCTTGACGTTAACGTCAATTCGTTCGGAGGATTTTGCATGAACGATCTCGTCACCCGCGTTGCCGACGCCGTCGGCATCGACCCGGCGCTCGCCGAAAAGGCCATCGGCATGATGCTCGGCTTCCTGCAGCGCGAGGCCGCAGACGGCCCGGTCGCCAAGATGATCGAGGCCATTCCCGGCGCCTCCGACCTCGTCGCCCAGTATAACGGCGAAGGCGCCGGCGGCGGCCTCCTCGGCGGGCTGATGAACGCGCTCGGCGGTGGCGGCGGCGTCATGGCGCTGGGCCAGCAGCTCATGAGCCAGGGCCTCGGCATGGGCGAGATCACCGGCCTTGCCAAGGAAACCATGGCCGTCGCCCGCGAACATGCCGGCGCCGACGTGGTCGACGAGGTCGTGGCTTCGGTGCCGGGGCTCAGCCAGTTCGTCTGATCGGATGGGCGAAGGCCCCTCCCCAACCCCTCCCCACAAGGGGGAGGGACTTAACCTGCGGCACGCCCGACGTTCAAAAATCGAGGGAAAAGCAAGCTGCCAGCCTTTCTCCCCCCTTGTGGGGGAGATGCCGGCAGGCAGAGAGGGTCTTGCCTACCGCCGCCGCGAAAACACCAGCGCGGCGGTGAAGGCCGCAAGGCCGAGGCCGACGGAGAGCGGGCCTGCGGTCGGCCCGCCCGCTTCCATGATGGCGCCCGTGAGGCCCGAGCCGGTGGCGCTTCCCGCCGCATAGACGAGCGCGAAGGCGGCCGAGCCCGCGACCAGCATGGCGCCGCTGTAGCGTTCGCCGAGCATGGTCAGCGCGCAGGTATAGAGCGAGAAGACGGCCGCGCCCATCACGGCGAAGACCACCAGGATCCCGATTTCCGACGTCAGCAGCGGCAGGACGAGGTAGCTTGCGGCAGCGGTGCCGACGGCGGCGAGCGCCACGCGTTCGCGCGGCAGCCTGTCGAGCAGCACGCCGATGAAGGGCTGGGCAAGCGCCGTGGGCAGCGCCAGCACCGTCACGCTGACGGCGGCGAAGGCCTCGCTGTAGCCCATCTTCACGAAATAGACCGGCATGGCGGAGATCGCCGCGATATCGGCGAAGCCGAAGACGAAGACCATGCCGACGAGAAGGGGCGCCGCCTTGAAGAAGCGGAAGACGTCGGCCGTGGAAGAGGGTTCCGGCACCGTCCTGGTGGAGAACATCAGCATGCCCGTCGCGAAGGCGACGATGGCGAGATAAACGGCCGTCAGCGCGAAGCCGAGCCCGCCGGCGCTGCCGAAGAGCGGGATGGCGAGCGGCCCGGCGGCGAAGCCCGCGCAGATGCCCATGCCGTAGAGGCCGGAAACGCGGCCGCGCAGCCGGTCCGGACAGGCGGCGTTGAGCCAGGCTTCGCCGAGCATGAAGATGACGCTGGCGAAGAAGCCGAGCAGGAAGCGCGCAAGGCTCCAGACCGTGAACGAGGCCGAGGCCGCGAAGGTGGCAAGGCACAGCGAGCAGATGGCGAGGCTGGCGATGATCAGCCTGTCGGCGCGCCAGCGCGCGGTGAGCCCGCCGATGAGCAGCGTCGAGGCCCCCATGCCGGCGGCATAGGCGATGGCGTTGACGCCGATCATCGAGGAGGAGTAGCCGCGCGCCTCCAGCGTCAGCGAGACGAGCGGATAGGTGAGCCCCTGCGCCACCGAAAAGGCGGTCGCGCCGAGCACGACGGCGACAATGGCCGGCCAGTCCGGCGAAACGACGGTCGACGACGAGGTCTGCATGAAGGGCTCCCTGCCGCATCGCACGGCGGCGCGCGACCATATCCGCAGGAGCGCGCCGAGGGAAGCCACCCTCCCCGCGCGCGGCGATCAGCCGGCGCGGGATTTGCACCCGGGCCCCGGTGAGGCCTGGCGCAAGCGAAAACCCCGGATGCAGGGGACATCCGGGGCTTCGGGGAGGTCGATGGAGGGGCGTTACTTGCAGATCTTGATCTTCTTGATGATCACGTTGCCGTAGTAATCGTAGGACTTCACCTTCTTGATGAAGCAGTGCGGCTTGTAGCCGTAGCTGTAGTAGCCGGCCTCGGAGGGGGCTGCGAAGGAAACGGCGGCGATGGCGGCAATGGCGGCGGAAACGATGATCTTGCGCATGGGTCTCTCCTGATCGGTTGGGGATGAGCCTCTCTCATCCGGTGACCAGAACTTCCCATATCGCCCCACCCCGCGCTGTTCCCCGAGGAACAGGGCCGCCGGCGGGGCCGGCGGCCTTGCGGAACGGTCAGGCGATCGTCGTCTTGACGTCGAGGTTGCCGCGCGTGGCGTGGCTATAGGGGCAGACGACGTGGGCCTTCTTGACGAGGTCTTCCAGGACGGCCTTGTCGACGCCGGGCGCGGAGACTTCCAGCGAAGCCTCGATGCCGAAGCCGCCGCCGTCCTCACGCGGGCCGATGCCGACCGTCGCCGTCACCTTGGCGTCGTCGGGGATATTCACCTTCTCCTTGCCCGCGACGAACTTCAGCGCGCCGAGGAAGCAGGCGGAATAGCCGACCGCGAAGAGCTTTTCGGGGTTGGCGCCCGTCGCGCCGTCGCCGCCGAGTTCCTTCGGCACGGTCAGCGTCACGTCGACGGTGCCGTCCTCGGTTGCGCCGTGGCCGGCGCGCCCGCCGGTTGCATGAGCCTTGGTCCTGTAGAGAATGGGCATGGATGTCTCCTTCCGTTCCGTCGTTGATGATGGCAGTTCAATAGCGTAAAATTAGATTGCGCGCAATATGATTTTGCAAATTGCAATTTCGGCCCTTTGCTGCGACAATGGCAGGATGAGCGACAAACGTGACGAAGCTGAGACGAACGCCATTCCTGCCGGCCTGCTGGCGCTGGACCAGCAGCTCTGCTTTGCCGTCTATGCCGCGGCCCATGCGCTCAACCGCACCTACAAGCCGCTGCTCGATCCCTACGGCCTCACCTACCCGCAATATATCGTGCTGATGACGCTGTGGGAGGAGGACGGGCGCCCGGTGAAGGCGCTGGGCGCGACGCTGGGGCTCGATTCCGGCACGCTCTCCCCTCTCCTCAAGCGGCTGGAGGCGGCGGGCTTCATCCACCGGGCGCGCGACAGGAGCGACGAGCGGCAGGTGCTCGTGACCCTCACCGACAAGGGCCGCGCCATGCGGCACGACGCGCTTTCCATCCGCATGGCGATCGGCAAGGCGGCCGGCTGTTCCGTCGAGGCGCTGACGGCCCTGACGGCGGAGCTGCAGACCCTGACGCGGCGGCTGGAGGGGGGCGAGGCGCAGGACGACGCCGCCTGACGGATTTCTTGCCCGCCTCACCTTACGGGACCTGTTCGCGATTCAACCTTCGCGCTAGAGTGCGCGCGGCGGAAGGGAACGCCTCGGGGGCCGGATGAACAGGGAATGGTCGTGGAAGAAGGCGAACGTCACGGCGGGCCTGTGGTGCCTTGCCGTGGGCATCGCCATGATGACGCTGTGGCTTTGCAAGCCGGCGGAGCTCGCCGCCAACCACCCCGCCGTCTTCGGCATGAAGTTCAACGCGGCGCTCGCCTTTTCCGTCACGGGCGTCGCGCTTCTGCTTGCCGCGCGCGAGTTTCACCGCCTGCCGGCACTGATGCTGGCGCTCGTCTTCCTCTACGGCGCGGCGGCGCTGTCGCAGCATCTCTTCGGCATCGACACGGGCATCGACACGGCGCTGAACGTGCCCTTCGTCGACATCGGCACCAGCGTGCCGGGGCGCATCGCGCCCAATACGGCGCTCTGCTTCATGCTGACGAGCCTTGCGCTCGGCCTGCGCGCGCTGCAGCGGCGCAACGGCCTCGTGCCGGTGGGGCTGGGCTTCGCTACCTTCGTCATCGCCGCCGCCGCCCTGCTCGGCTATGCCATCGCGCTCGATGTCGCGCATGACTGGATCCGCTTCACGCGCATGTCGCTCCAGAGCGCGAGCTGTTTTTCCATCCTCGCCATCGCCATCGTCTTTTCCGGCAAGGAGCCGGCGGGCTATCACCGGGCGACGCTGGCCGCCACCCTCGGCGTGCTGACCTATCTCCTCCTGCTCGCCATGACCTATTTCGAGCTGGCGCGCTACGAATCCTCCTTCGGCATCACCTTTTCCACCAGCGGGACCAATGCCCGCTCGACGCTCTCCTCGCTGGTGCTGATCTCGGCCCTGCTCTATGGCGGGCTGATCGTGCATCTCTATCTCTCCTCGCGCCGGTCGCGGGTGATGGCGGCGGACCTCGCCGCCCACCGCATCCGCCTGGCCGCCATCATCGCCAATGCGGTGGACGGCATCATCACCATCGACGGCCGCGGCACCGTCCTGTCCGTCAATCCCGCCTCGGAGCGCATCTTCGGCTATGGCGCGGAGGAAATGGTGGGCCGCAACGTCAAGATGCTGATGCCGGAACCCTACCGCAGCGAGCACGACCGCTACATCGCCGACTACCAGCACAGCGGCGAGGCGAAGGTCATCGGCATCGGCCGCGAGGTGGAGGGACGGCGCAAGGACGGCACGACCTTCCCGCTCGACCTTGCCGTCGCCAAGCTGGAGCTCGGCGACACCGTACTCTACAGCGGCACCGTGCGCGACATCTCCGAGCGCAAGGCGAGCGAGCAGGCCCTTCTCGACGCCAATGCGGAGCTTGAGGAATTCGCCTACCGCACCTCGCACGACCTGCGCTCGCCCATCGCCTCCTCGCTCGGCCTGCTCGGCATTTCGCGCGACATGCTGGCGGAAGGCGACCTTCCCGCGCTCGGCCAGACGCTCCAGCGCATGGAGGTCAATTTCCGCCGCCTCGACCATCTCATCCAGAACATCATCACCATCACGCGCAACCGGCTGATGGAGGAGGACACGCAGCCGATCGACCTTCGCGCGCTCGTGGCCGAATCGATCGACGCGCTCTCCCACCTCGACGAGGTGAAGCGGATCCGCATCGAAAATCATGTGCCGGCGGAATTGACAATCGAAAGCAAGCCATCGAAATTCCAGGTCATCGTCGGCAACATGCTGTCCAACGCGGTCAAGTATCACGATCCGAAGGAGGCCGAGCCGGCGATCGACGTCCGCGCCTTCCGCTATGCCGGCAAGGTGCGGCTGTCGGTGGAGGACAACGGCCTGGGCGTTCCGCCCGCCAGCCGCCACTTGTTGTTCAAGATGTTCAAACGGCTGCACCCCAACCGATCCTTCGGCAGCGGGCTCGGCCTCTACATATTGAGAAAGAGCGCGGAATCCCTCGGCGGGACCGCCCTTTATGAAGCAAGAGATAAGGGCAGCCGTTTCATCATCGAGCTGCCCGACGGGGACCACAATGAAAATCCACTCGATCCTGGTCGTCGATGACGACGAGAACGACCAGTTCATCTGCGAATACACGATCCGCAAGTTCGATCCGTCGATCCGCGTGGTCAAGGCCTTCGATGGCTCGGAGGCACTCGACATCCTGCGCCGCGAGACGCCGGACGCCATCATCCTCGACATCAACATGCCGGTGATGAACGGCTTCGAATTCCTCGACCGCTATGCCGAGGAATTCGAGGTTCACGCCCCCGTCGTCGCCATGCTCACCAGCTCCCACCTCGGCAAGGACCGCGAGCGGGCGATGCAATATGCCTTCGTGAAAAGCTACTTCGAAAAGCCGCTCCAGGCGGATCACCTGCGTGTGATGACGGAGTTGCTGGAGGGGTAAGCAGGCGGTGTGCGGAGGCATACCCCCCTCTGCCCTGCCGGGCATCTCCCCCACAAGGGGGGAGATTGAATCGTGGCACGGCCTTGCCCCAAGCCGATCTCCCCCTTGTGGGGGAGATGTCCGGCAGGACAGAGGGGGGTGTCGGGGCATGCCGCCCACAATTTCACCGCCCCGCCACGCTTTCCCTCTCCCTTTCCGCAAAACCTCCGCCATAGTGCCGCGATGTCGACGCTTCGCCCGCTGATTCCCCTTCTCGTCACCGCTGGCATCCTGATCGGGGGCAACGGGCTGCAGGGCACGTTCATCGCGCTGCGCGCCTCGCAGGAAGGCTTCTCCACCGCGCTGATCGGCCTTCTCGGCGCCGGCTACAGCATCGGCTTCGCCATTGGCTGCATCTATGTGACGCGCGTGCTGCGGGCCATCGGCCATATCCGCACCTTCTCGGCCATGGCGGCCATCGCCTCGGCGTCCGCCATCGCCATGGTGCTCGTCATCGATCCCTTCTTCTGGTTCGCCATGCGGCTTCTCGCCGGCATCTGCTTCGCCAGCCTCTTCGCCACCGTCGAAAGCTGGCTGAACGCCGCCGTCACCAACGGCAACCGGGCGCGCACGCTTTCGGTCTACCGCCTCGTCGACCTCGGCTCGGTCACCGCCGCGCAATATGTCATGGCAGGCGTCGGCATCGGCGGCTTCGATCTCTTCGCCATCGTCGCCATGGCGCTGTCGCTCTCGCTGGTGCCGATCTCGCTGGCCGACCGCTCCAGCCCCACCGTGCCGGAAGCCATCCGCTTCGACGTGAGAAGGCTCTGGAACATCTCGCCGCTCGCCACCATCGGCTGCATCGTCGTGGGCCTCACCAATGCCGCCTTCCGCAACCTCGGGCCGATCTACGCCCACGACATCGGCCTTTCGGTGACGGCCATCGCCAGCTTCATGAGCGCGGGCATCGTCGGCGGCGTGGTGCTGCAATATCCGCTCGGCATCTATTCCGACCGGCTGGACCGGCGCCTCGTCATCCTCGTCGCCACGCTCGGCTCGACGCTCGCCGCGCTCTACCTCGCGCTCCTTGCCGGCGGCAACGAATGGAAGAACATGGTCGGCATCTTCGTCTTCGGCGCCTTCGCCATGCCGCTCTATTCGCTCTGTTCGGCCCATGCCAACGACCATGCGGGCGCTGGCGAGCATGCGCTGGTCTCCGCCGGCCTTCTTTTCTTCTGGTCCTGCGGGGCGATCATCGGCCCGCTCTTCGCCTCCATCCTGCTGGAAGCCTTCGGGCCGTCGGCGCTCTTCCTCTACACGGCCGTCGTGCTCGTCGCCTTCATGGCCTATACGGGGCTGCGCATGGGCGCGCGCCCGCCCGTGCCCGCCGGCCCGCGGCGCAGCCGCTTCCGCGCGCTCCTGCGCACCTCGCTGTTCTTCAACAAGCTCGCCGCCCCCGACCGGGAAAACTGAACTGCGGCAATCTGCATGGCCGCCGCTTATTGATGAGCGGCCGCCTCAGGTTTAGAAGCGAGCAAGCACCGGAGGGATTGCCATGCTGACACGCCGCACGCTGATAAAGGGCGCACTCGTTGCCGGGGCCTATGCCGGCGGGATCGGCCTTGCCGGCAATCCCGGCGGTTTTGCGCGCGCGCGGGCCGCAACCAACCTCGTCGCCCGCCCCACCGAGGCGATGCTGACCGAATACGGGCCGACGAAGGGCGCGATGACCTACGGCGACGGCGAAGTGCCGCCGGTGCTGCGCCTTCGCCGGGCGGAGCCCTTCGCGCTTCGGCTCGAGAACCGGCTGGACGAGCCGACCACCATCCACTGGCACGGCCTTCGCATCGACAACAGGATGGACGGCGTGCCCCTCCTCACCCAGCCCTATGTCTATAGCGGCGACGGCTTCGACTATGCCTTCACCCCGCCGGATGCCGGCACCTTCTGGTATCATCCCCATTGCAACACGCTGGAGCAGATGGGCCGCGGCCTTGCCGGCATGCTCGTGGTGGAGGACCCGGACGATCCCGCCTTCGACGCGGAGATCGTGCTGAACCTGCGCGACTGGCGGCTCGGCGGCGACGGGCAGTTCATCGCCCAGTTCAAACCGCGCGATGCCGCCCGCGCCGGCACCTTCGGCACCGTGCGCACGGCCAACTGGCGCCAGTCGCCGCAATACGACGCGCCGGCCGGCGGGCTGGTGCGCCTGCGCCTTGCCGCAACCGACGTCACCCGCATCCTCGCCCTTTCCGTCGAGGGGGCCGAGGCCACGGTGATCGCCCGCGACGGCAACCCGGCCGAAGAGCGCTTCGCCCTCGACCACCTGATGATCGGCCCCGGCCAGCGGCTCGACCTTGCCCTGCGCATGCCCGACGCGGAAGGCGCGGTCGCCGTGCTGAAGGACCTGCGCGGCACGAAGCCGGCGGCGCTCGCCAGCTTCCGCGCCGTCGGCGCCTCCCTGAAGCGCGACGTCAGCGACCTGCCGGCACTTGCCGCCAATCCGATCCCCGAGCCGGACCTGTCCGCGGCGACGGAAATCCCCTTCATCCTCAGCGCCTCGGCCGAAGAGCGGCCGAAGAGCGAGATATGCGGCTCGCTCGGCTACAATTTCTGGGCCATCAACAAGGTGCCGTGGTCGGGCGATACGGACCCGACCGCCCCGCTCGCCGAGATGAAGGCGGGCAGGACCTATATCTTCAACGTCGAGAACCCGACGCCGCAGCTGCACCCGCTGCACCTGCACGGCCTTTCCTTCCGGCCGATGAACTCCAGCAAGCAGGCGATCCGCCCGCATGCCTCCGACACCTACCTCATCCAGCCCGACGAGAAGGTGCAGCTCGCCCTCGTCGCCGACAATCCCGGCGACTGGGTGTTCCATTGCCACATCATCGAGCACCAGAAGACCGGCATGACGAGCTATGTGCGGGTGACGTGAGGCCGCTTGCCGGTTGCAGGCGGCCAAGTTTTTGATTGTGGCAAAACCGTGGAACGTCTAAAGCTGCCCCATCAAAAACATAAGAAAGTTCCGTCCGAGCCCGCCATGCAGATCATCGAGACAACCGCAGCCCTTCGCGACGCCTGTGAGATCCTTGCCCGTTCCGAGTATCTGACGATCGACACGGAGTTCCTGCGGGAGACGACGTTCTGGCCGGAGCTCTGCCTCATCCAGCTCGCCGGGCCCGAGACCGAGGTGATCGTCGATCCGCTCGCCAAGGGCATCGACCTTGCCCCCTTCTTCGAGCTGATGGCCAATCCCGCCGTGCTGAAGGTGTTCCACGCCGCCCGGCAGGACATCGAGATCATCGTCAACCGCGGCGATCTCATTCCCCATCCGATCTTCGACACGCAGGTCGCCGCCATGGTCTGCGGCTTCGGCGACAGCGTCTCCTACGACCAGCTCGTGCAGAAGATCAAGGGCGTGCACATCGACAAGTCCTCACGCTTCACCGACTGGAGCCGCCGCCCCCTCAGCGAAAAGCAGCTCGAATATGCGCTGGCCGACGTCACGCACCTGCGCGACGTCTATCTCGCGCTCAAGGAGAAGCTGGAAAGCGCCGGCCGCTCGCTGTGGCTGACCGAGGAAATGGCGGTCCTGGAATCGCGCGATACCTACGACCTGCACCCGGACGACGCCTGGAAGCGCCTGAAGATGCGCGTCAAGAAGCCGATGGAGCTGGCCGTCCTGCAGAAGGTCGCCGCCTGGCGCGAACGCGAGGCGCGCAATCGCAACGTGCCGCGCTCGCGCATCCTCAAGGACGACACGATCTACGAGATCGCCCAGCAGCAGCCGGCCGACGCCGAGGCGCTGGCGCGCCTTCGCACCATCCCGAAGGGCTGGGAGCGCTCGCAATCGGGCGCCGCGCTCCTGGAGGCCGTCGGCGAGGCGCTCGCCATCCCGAAGGCCGACCTTCCCCGCCTGCCGCGCCAGAACCATGTGCCGGAGGGCGCGGCCGCGGCCAGCGAGATGCTGAAGGTGCTCCTGAAGATCGTCGCGGAAAAGCAGGGCGTCGCCGCCAAGATCATCGCCAATTCCGACGACCTCGAGAAAATCGCCATCGACGGCGAGAACGCCGACGTCGCCGCCCTCAACGGCTGGCGCCGCGACCTCTTCGGCAACACCGCCCTCGACCTCATCTCCGGCAAGGTGGCGCTGCGCTTCATCGACAAGAAGATCGAGGCGGTGGAGCTTTAGGCTCTCTGTCGCGCGTGCTCCACGAGATAGCGCGTTGCGAGACCGATGTGCCTCGGGATAGGCTTGTCCTTGCGATAGGAAGCGACAAGCCGGCGGGAAACCTCGAGCGCGGCCGCCATGCCGTCGAGGGACATGCCAAGCTGGTCCATTGCTGCCCGGAAATCCGCGTTCGCGAAATCGTCCGAAGGCAATGCCTCTATCCAGACTGCCGAGCATTCGAGATCATCGCCGGGCCAGACGACCGCATCTCCCTCTTCGCTGACGGAAAGCGCACGGAACAGGGCGTCATCCCTGCGAAGCGGAATGAAGATGCGCCGGCTCTCCAGCACGGGGCCGAGATCGACCACCTTGTCGCCGCCGCCGCGCCAGAAGATGCGCACGCGCCGGCCATCGAGCGCTTCAGCCCGGGCAATACGCGGCAGAGGCGGCCCGACCGACAGGATGTCATCGTTCATTGAGACGGCTCCATTCACGTTCCAGCAACTCCCTGTTTTCCAAGGCCCAGCGGCAGGCAATGTCGTAGGATTTCCGGTCGATCGAGCCCGCCAGCACCATGAGGTCGGCAATCCGCACCAGCGCTTCCCGCTCCGGCGTCACGATATGAAAATGCGGCGGGTTATGATCGTCCGCAAACATGCGGATCTTCATCGTCCCGAATACCACGAGGGTCGGCATGCCGGTCTCCGATGAAATTAATACAAGCCCTGCATGTTCACAAGAAAATAGTGCATGAAATGCACTATTTTGCAAGAGCCTACCGCGGATCGACCAGTTGCAGGATGAGCCGGTGGACGTTGCCGCCGTCGCTCATCTCGGTTTTGTCGAAATCGCGGCTGCGGGCGCGTTCGGCCTTCGAGAGTTCGCCGAGGCGGGCCTGGAGCTGAGGGCGGATCTTCGTGCAGCCGGAGTCGTCCTCGACGCGCATGCCGACGCTCATCGCCTCGATATCGCGCACGAGTTCCTTGATGAAATCGCCGTGCACCTTCTCGTGCGCGGTGACGCCGGCGATGAAGGTCTCCCAGCGCTCCTTCACCGGGCCGGAGAGCTTCGTCTTAAGCTTGGGCAGCGTGTAGGTGATGACGAGCTTCGGCCTGTTGACCGTGATGACACAGGCTCTGCCCTGCCGCTCGTATTTGCGCGTCCAGGTCAGTTTGAAGCCGGTATGCGCGATGACGCGGCCGGCGCCGAGCTTCGGGCCGTTCTCGCCGATCGACCGGTAGATTTCGAGGCCCGTCGTGCCCGTCACCGCATAGGGCACCACCTGCTCGACGGCCTGCCAGTCCGCGGCCGTGGCGCCCGTGGCGAAGAAAAGGCCGGCCGTCAGGAAAAGGCGCCTCATTGCAGGAACTTGAAGGCGAGCTTCTTGCCGGTGAGCTTGGCGAGCTGCTGGAGGCGGCCGTCGAGGCGTTCGCCGGCAAGCTCGGCGTAATCCGCCGGCACGGCGAATTCGAGGTCCACGTCCGGTTGGCTCGCCTTGCGGAAGGCAAGGTGCGGCACGACGCCCGGCATGGAGGCGGAGAAGAGGTAGACGACACGCAGGAGGCCGCCGACGAGCTTGGCGAGCTCGCGCAGGCGGGGCGTCGCGACGGCGGCCAGCGAGCTGCTGGCGGCATCGTCGTTGAGGCCTTCGAAGCGGTAGTAATTGGTAAGCGCGATGAAGGCGCGGCCGGGATGGGTGATGCCGATGAAGGTGCCGTGCGCGATGAGGTTCAGCGCCTGCAGGCCGCGGTAATCGGGATGGGCGCGCCAGCTTATGTCGGCGAGCAGGCAGGCGGCCTCGCGGTAGCGGCGCTCCTCCTCCGTCTCGGCGATGCCGAAGAGCGGCATCATGCGGCCGGTCCATTCGGCAAGCTCGCGGGCGTGCTCGGGCGAGCGGGCGCGCAGGATGGCAAGCTCGCTCGCGGCGGCGATCAGCGGGTCGCGCGCCTTCTCCCGGTCCGGCAGCAGCGAATAGAGGTAGCCCTCGCGCACGCCCTGCGCGGAGAACAGCACCCGCGACGGCTTCATGATGGCGATGGTCTCCTGCAGGGCGACGGCGCCGAACGGCAGGAGATTGCGGCGGCCCTTGGAGATCGCCGCATAGGCCGGGTCCTTCTGGTCCTTGGCCGTGACGATATCCGTCAGGAAGTCCATGGCGTCGGAAAAGCCGAGTTCGTAGCCCTGGATCATGTGCAGCGGGTAGTTCTGCATCTCCATGTGCAGCGCGCCGATGGCGCGCCAGGTGCCGCCGACCGCATAGAAGGTGCGGCCCGTGCCGTGCTTGAGGAGATTGGCGGTGCGCAGGTATTTTCGCGCGACGATGCGGGCCTGCGCGGGCGAGCCGCCGGAAGCTTCCGAAAGCCGGATGCCGCCGAGCGGCAGGGTGATGCCCTTGCCGATGGCATTGCCGGAAACGTCGATGAGCTCCAGCGAGCCGCCGCCGAGGTCGCCGACGATGCCGTCGGGATCATGGAAGCCGCTGACGACGCCGAGGGCGGAGAAATAGGCCTCCTCCTCGCCGGTCAGCACGCGCACCTTCTGGCCGAGGATCGCCTCGGCGCGGCGGATGAAGTCGGGGCCGTTCTCCGCCTCGCGCGCGGCGGCGGTCGCCAGCGCGAACATGGTGGAGGTGCGGGCCTGCCAGGAAAGGGCCTTGAAGCGGTGCAGGGCGGTAAGCGCCCGCTCGACGCTGGCCGGGTCCATGCGGCCGGTCTTGGCAATCCCCTTGCCGAGGCCGCACATGACCTTCTCGTTGAAGAGGATCGCGGGGGACCGGCTCATGCCCTCGTAGATGACGAGGCGAATCGAGTTGGAACCGATATCCACGACCGACACCGGGGCAATTCCAGGCAAACGCCCCTGGGCTTCAGATTCGACCATGCAGATCCGTTATTTCTTCCGGCGGCCTTGCCAGCCCGCGATCGCCTTCGGTGCCGAGGACTTCAGGGCCTCGCCCCGGCCGGACAGGCTGGGGTTGGTCATGAAGTAGTGCTGAGCGTTGAACGGCTCGGCGCCGGGCTGCACTTCCATGCGCCGGGACGTTCCGTCCGCAAGGATCTCGTAGCTCTGCTGGTTATCGATGAGATTGCCCAGCATGATCTGCGAAAGAACCTGCTCATGCACTGTCCGGTTGATCAAAGGCACGAGTGTCTCGACCCGCCGGTCCAGGTTGCGCGGCATCATGTCCGCCGAGCCTATATAGACCAGCGCCTTGTCCGAGGGAAGACCGTGCCCGTTGCCGAAGCAGAAGATGCGGGAATGCTCCAGGAACCGGCCGACGATGGACTTGACGCGGATGTTCTCCGAAAGGCCGGGAACCTGCGGGCGCAGGCAGCAGATGCCGCGCACGACGAGGTCCACCTCCACGCCCGCCTGGCTGGCGCGGTAGAGCGCGTCGATGATCTCGGGATCGACCAGCGAGTTCATCTTCATCCAGATCGCCGCCGGCGCGCCGTTCCTCGCATGCGCGATCTCCTCGTCGATGTGACGCAGTATGCGCGGGCGCAGCGTATAGGGCGAGAAGGCGAGCTTCATGCCGGCCTCCGGCTCGCCGTAGCCGGTGATGAAATTGAAGATGTTCGCCATCTCGTTGGCGATGGTCGGGTTGCAGGTGAAGAAGGAAAGGTCCGTGTAGATCTTCGCCGTGACCGGGTGGTAGTTGCCCGTGCCGAGGTGGCAATAGGTGCGCAGCCTGCCCTCCTCGCGGCGCACCACCATCGACATCTTGGCGTGGGTCTTCAGTTCGATGAAGCCGAAGACGACCTGCACGCCGGCGCGCTCCAGGTCCCGCGCCCAGCGGATGTTGGCCTCCTCGTCGAAGCGGGCCTTGAGCTCTACCAGCGCCGTCACGGACTTGCCGGCCTCGGCCGCGTCGATCAGCGCGCGCACGATGGGGCTGTCGTTGGAGGTGCGGTAGAGCGTCTGCTTTATCGCCAGCACGTCAGGATCGCGCGCAGCCTGGAGAAGGAACTGGACCACCACGTCGAAGCTCTCGTAGGGGTGGTGGACGACCATGTCCTTTTCGCGGATGGCGGCGAGGCAGTCTCCGGCGTGCTCTCGGACGCGCTCGGGAAATCGGGCATTGTAGGGCACGAACCTCAGGTCGTCGCGCGGCGCCTTGGCGATCTCCGACAGCATGTTGAGGGCGAGCAGGCCCGGCAGGACGGCGACGCGGTTGTCCGGCACGCCGAGTTCGCCGACCACGAAGCGGCGCAGCGATTCCGGCATTTCCGAATCCGTCTCGATGCGGATCACCGAGCCGCGGCGGCGGCGCTTCAGCGCCGTCTCGAAGAAGCGCACGAGGTCCTCGGCCTCTTCCTCCACCTCGATATCGCTGTCGCGGATGATGCGGAACGTGCCCGAGCCGCGCACGATATAGCCGGGGAAGAGCTTGCCGATGAAGAGGCCGACGACGTCCTCCAGCGTGATGTAGCGGATCGCCCCGCCGGCATCCGGCAGGCGGATGAAGCGGTCGAGCGCCACCGGCAGGCGCAGCAGCGCCGTCATCGGCTCCTTGCCCGTCGTGCTATCGAGCTGGAGGCCGATGGAAAAGCCGAGGTTCGGGATGAACGGGAAGGGATGGGCCGGATCGATGGAAAGCGGCGTCAGCACGGGGAAGATCGACTGGTTGAACTCCTGCTGGAGCCAGACCTTGTCCTCGCTCGACAGCGCCGTCGGGCGGGCGATCAGGATGTCTTCCTTGGCGAGGTACTGCTGGAGCACGGCGAGCGAGGCCTGCTGCTCCATCTGGAGGTTGTCGATCTCCTTGAGGATATCGTCGAGCTGCTCGGCCGCGGTCTTGCCGTCCGGACTGCGGATGCCGACGCGCTGGCGCACCTGCCCTTCGAGGCCGGCGACGCGCACCATGAAGAACTCGTCGAGATTGGCCGCAGAGATGGAGAGGAAGCGCACGCGCTCCAAGAGCGGATGGGCAGTGTTCAGCGTTTCTTCCAGGACGCGGCGGTTGAACTGCAGCCAGGAGAATTCGCGATTGATGAAGCGCTCGGGGCTCGCCATCAGGGCCTCGATGTCGACGCCTGCGCCCTCCGGCGCCGCACGGCCGGCGGGCTTTTCCTGAGCAAGGTCCGAAGTCGCTGTATCCATTTCCATTTCCGCCCGTTGACCGTCACCCGGCTCCTATCCCAGTTTGACGACGGAACTGTGACAGTCAATCCGGGGTGGTGGAATAAGGTGCTTGTGCCGGGACCTGCCCGACGTCAAATCCACCGCCGGCGGCATTTGCCCCTCATCCGGCCTGCCGGCCACCTTCTCCCCGCAAGCGGGGCGAAGGGATATGCCGCGCTGGTTTCCCCAACCAATACCCGTTCGTGGGGCAAGTCCCCTCTCCCCGCTTGCGGGGAGAGGGTTAGGGTGAGGGGCGAACCCTAGATGCGACGGCAAAGGGAATGACCTACTCCTCCCCGCCCACCATTTCCCCCAGCACCTCCTGCGCGAGCGCGCGGGTGATGCGGCTGCCGCGGGAAAGGGCGAGGCGGTCGAGGCGTTCCACCAGCGTCTGGGCGGCCTCCAGCGAGCGCTCCATGCGCGCGACGATATAGGCGACCAGCCTGTCATCGACGAAGAGCTGGCGGTCGGCGAAGAGTTTCACGATGACCTGCGAGAGCAGTTCGTCGTCCGGCTCGCCGATCTCCACCACGGTCGCCGCCTTCAGGCGCGAGCGCAGGTCCGCAAGCTCGACCGGCCAGGACATCGGCCAGAGCCGGCTGGTGATGAGCAGCGTGTGGCCGTGCTGGCGCACATTGTTGATGATGTGGAAGAGCGTGCGGTCGTCGAAGCCGGCGCGGTCGGCATCCTCGATGAGGACGGGGCCGCGCTCGGCGGCCGCCTCCGCGCCCTCGCCCGGCCGGGCGGAGACCAGGGACGCTGCGGCCTTCTCGCGCCAGATGGCGGCAAGGTGCGATTTTCCCGAGCCGACGGGGCCGGCGATGACCACGACGGGCGCCGGCCAGTGCGGCCAGGCGTCGATCATCGCCACGGCCGCGTCGACGGGCTTTGCGACGAGCAGGTCGTCGCGCCCCTTCGCGGGGTCGTGCCCGAAGGCCAGCGGCAACTGTTCGGCGGTCTTGCGCGGGGTCATTGTCTTACTCGGATACACGTTTACGGCCTGTCACTCTTCCGGCGTGCTCTCTTCGAGGAGGATGGGCTTGCTGGCCCCGTAATAGAGGTCGCTGTCAAGGTAGCGGCTGAGGCCGAAGCGGACAAGCACGCCCACCGCCGCCGCCGCCGGCACCGCGATCATCAGCCCGACGAAGCCGAACAGCGCGCCGAAGGCGACCAGCGCGAACATCAGCCAGACCGGATGCAGGCCGACGCGCGAGCCGACGAGCTTGGGCTGGAGGATATTGCCCTCGATGAACTGGCCGGAGAAGAAGATGACGGCGATCAGCGCGACCATCCAGTAATCCGGCCAGAACTGCACGACGGCGACGCCGATGGCCAGCACCAGCCCGACCAGCGAGCCGACATAGGGGATGAAGCTGATGAGGCCGGCGAAGAGGCCGATCAGCAGGCCGAAATTCAACCCCGCGAAGGAAAGCCCGATGCCGTAATAGAGGCCGAGGATGATGCAGATGGAGCCCTGCCCGCGCACGAAGCCGGCGATCGCCGCATCCATCTCGGAGGCGATCTGGCGGACATTGTCGACATAGTCGCGCGGCACCCAGCTATCGACCTTGGCGATCATGTGGTCCCAGTCGAGCAGGAGGTAGAAGGCGACGACGGGGGTGACGACCAGAAGCGAGACGATGTTGACCAGCGCCATGCCGGAATTCCACAGCTGCTTCATCACCGTGCCGAGGAAGCCGGCGCCCTCGGCGAGGATGGACGAGAAGCTCTCCTTGATCGTGCCCATCTGGCTGCCGATCCATTTCGGCAGCAGGTCCGGGTTGAAGCCCGCGACGAGCTGCTGGAGCTGGGTGACGTAGCCCGGCAGCTTTTCCAGGAAATCGGCGGCCTGGGTTGCCAGCAGCGGGATGACGATCATCAGCGACAGGGCGAAGATGACGACGAAGGTGATGAGGATCACCACCGTCGCCATCATGCGCGAAAGGCCGATGCGTTCCAGCCGGTCGGCGACCGGATCGAGGAAATAGGCGAGCGCCATGCCGGCGATGAACGGCAGCAGGATATCGGAGAAGACGAGCAGGAAGAGCACGAAGAAGGCGAGCGCGATGAGCCAGAAGACCGCCTGCCGCTTCAGTCCCGCGCCGCTGATATGGGCTGCCATCGCGCTTTTCCCGTGTTTGCCGTGTTGCATGAGGAGATAGGATGCGCGCCTGAGAAAGGTCAAGGTTGGGCGGGGAAATGGTCTCGTGGGGCCATGTTTTCCTCGGTTTCCCCAGCATATGGAAGGAGCCAGCGGCTACCCCCCTCTGCCCTGCCGGGCATCTCCCCCACAAGGGGGGAGATCGGCTTGGGGCAAGGCCGTGCCACGATTCAATCTCCCCACCTGTGGGGGAGATGCCCGGCAGGGCAGAGGGGGGTGTCGCCGCCGCACCGCCCGCACCCGCAAACCGGTGAAAAAATCCCTGCATTCCCGGCATTCTCCTTGCACTTGCCGCCCCGCCATGCCAATCGGGCGCGAACAGCGCGCAAGCCGGAGGCGAGAGCATGAGCCAGTCGGGAAAGAACGGTCTGACCTATAGCGATGCGGGCGTCGACATCGACGCGGGCAACCTGATGGTCGAGAAGATCAAACCGGCGGTGCGCTCCACCCGCCGTCCGGGCGCGGACGGCGAGATCGGCGGCTTCGGCGGGCTCTTCGACCTGAAGGCCGCGGGCTTTTCCGATCCGGTGCTGGTCGCGGCGAACGATGGCGTCGGCACCAAGCTGAAGATCGCCATCGACGCCGACCGGCACGACACGGTCGGCATCGACCTCGTCGCCATGTGCGTCAACGACCTCGTGGTGCAGGGCGCCGAACCCCTCTTCTTCCTCGACTATTTCGCGACCGGCAAGCTGAACCCCGACCAGGGCGCAGCCATCGTCGAGGGCATCGCCGAGGGCTGCCGGCAGGCCGGCTGCGCCCTCATCGGCGGCGAGACGGCGGAAATGCCCGGCATGTATTCGCACGGCGACTACGACCTTGCCGGCTTTGCCGTGGGCGCGGCGGAGCGCGGCCAATTGCTGCCGGCCGGCGATCTTTCCGAAGGCGACGTCATCCTCGGCCTTGCCTCCTCGGGCGTCCATTCCAACGGCTATTCGCTGGTGCGCAGGATCGTCACGCTTTCGGGCCTTGCCTGGGACGCCCCGGCCCCGTTCGAAGCGGGCAAGACGCTCGGCGAGGCACTGCTGACGCCGACGAAGATCTATGTGAAGCCGCTGCTGAAGGCGATCCGCGAGACGGGCGCCATCAAGGCGCTGGCGCACATCACCGGCGGCGGCTTCCCGGAGAACATTCCGCGCGTGCTGCCAAAACACCTTGCCGCCGAGATCGACCTTGCCGCCGTCAGGGCGCCGGCCGTCTTCTCGTGGCTGGCGAAGACCGGCGGCGTGGCGCCCACGGAAATGCTGCGCACCTTCAACTGCGGCGTCGGCATGATCGCCGTGGTGCCGCAGGACAAGGCCGACGCGGTCGCCGCCGTACTCTCCCGCGAAGGCGAGAGCGTCTTCCGCCTCGGCCGCATGGTCGCGCGCGAAGAAGGCGCGGCCGGCACGATCTACAAGGGCACGCTCGCCCTATGAGCGGCGCCCGCAAGCGCGTCGTCGCCTTCATCTCCGGCGGCGGCTCCAACATGCTGGCGCTGGCAAAAGCCTGCGCGACACCGGATTTCCCGGCCGAGATCGTCGCGGTCTTCTCCGACAAGGCGGAGGCCGGCGGGCTTGCGAAAGCCGAGGCGCTCGGCATTCCCACCCGCACTTTCCTGCGCCGGGATTTTCCGAGCAAGGAAGCGCATGAGGCGGCGATCCTCGATGCGCTCGATGCGCTTTCGCCCGATATCGTCTGCCTTGCCGGCTACATGCGCCTTCTCTCCGGCGCCTTCATCCAGCGCCACGAAGGCCGCATCCTCAACATCCACCCCTCCCTGCTGCCGCTCTTTCCCGGCCTCCACACGCACCAGCGCGCCATCGACGCCGGCATGCGCATCGCCGGCTGCACGGTGCATTTCGTGACGGAAGGCATGGACGAGGGCCCGGTGATCGTGCAGGCCGCCGTGCCCGTGCTGCCGGCCGACACCGCCGACACGCTCGCCGCGCGGGTGCTGACGGTCGAGCACAGGAGCTACCCGCTGGCGCTGCGGCTCGTCGCCGAGGGCAAGGTGCGGATGGAGGACGGCAGGGCCGTCGTGGCAGGGGATCTGCCGGTGGTGGACGGGGCCTGCCTCATCTCGCCGGCGGTGGGTTAGGTTCACCCCCCTCTGCCCTGCCGGGCATCTCCCCCACAGGTGGGGAGATTGAATCGTGGCACCGCCTCGCCCCAAGCCGATCTCCCCCCTTGTGGGGGAGATGCCCGGCAGGGCAGAGGGGGGGTGCGCTGCAAGCTTCCCCTCAGATCACCAGGATCGGCGCCTTACCCTTCACGCGGTCGTAGAGGTCGATGACATCCTGGTTGAGCATGCGCACGCAGCCGGAGGAGACGGCCTTGCCGATGGATTTCCATTCCGGCGAGCCGTGCAGGCGGTAGAGCGTGTCCTTGCCGTTCTGGAAGATGTAGAGCGCGCGCGCGCCGAGCGGGTTGTTGAGGCCGCCGGGCATGCCGCCGTTGGCGCCCGAATATTTCACGAGTTCCGGCTGGCGCGCGACCATCTCGTCCGGCGGCGTCCATTTCGGCCAGGCCTGCTTCCACTGGATGACGCCGCGGCCCGACCAGGCGAAGCCCTCGCGGCCGATGCCGACGCCGTAGCGCATGGCCCGGCCGTTCGCCAGGATGAGATAGAGGAAGCGGTTGCCCGTATCGACGATGATCGTGCCCGGCTTTTCGGCAAAGGGGCTCTCGACCTCCTGCCGGTAGAAGCGCGGGTCGATCTGCTGGTAGGGCACGGCCGGCACCGGGAAGCCGCCGTCGTTCACCGGGCCGTAGATCGCGGCGTAGCGCGAGGAATCGGGCAGCAGGCCCGAGGGCGGCGTCTGGCCGTAAAGGCCGACCGGCCCCCTGTCGTCCATATATTCCGGCCGGCCTTCCAGCGCGGAATTGCGGAAATAGGGCCGCGTCTCCGCGCGGAAGCGATCCGTGTTCATGGAGGAGGTGCAGCCGGCAAGGCCGCTTGCCATCGCAAGGCCCGTGAACTGGAGGAAGCGGCGGCGGGAAAGCGCGGTATCGGTCATGAGGAGCGTCGGTATCCGTTTGGCGGAAGGGCAGGATGAAGGAAAGAAACTGAATCACTAACTAACGAAACGCCAATTAGGTCCACAATCCTGCCGCAAATGTGGCATCGGCGGCTGGTCCGTGGCTTGCCTAGCCCTCCTTCGCCTCCACCATCGCCATCAGCGTCTCCAGCCGGTCGGCATCGGCCGGCAGCTTGTCCTGCCGCAGCCGCGCGATGCGGGGAAAGCGCATGGCGACGCCGGATTTGTGGCGGGTGGAGCGGTTGATGCCCTCGAAGGCGACCTCCAGCACGAAGCCGAAGCCCGGCTCGGCGCGCACCGCCCGCACGGGGCCGAAGCGCTCCGTCGTGTTGTTGCGCACGAAGCGGTCGAGCACTTCCAGTTCGGCGTCGGTGAAGCCGAAATAGGCCTTGCCGACCGGCACCAGCACGTCGCCGCCCTCGCCCTCCGTCCACACGCCGAAGGTGAAATCGGAATAGTAGCTGGAGCGCTTGCCGTGGCCGCGCTGGGCATACATCATCACCGCATCGATATTGTAGGGATCGCGCTTCCACTTGAACCACGGGCCCTTGAGGCGGCCCGCCTGGTAGGGGCTGTCGAGCCGCTTGATCATCACGCCCTCGATCACCGGGTCGGGCGGCGCGCGGCGCAGCGCCTCCAGCTCGTCCCAGCTTGCAAAGGGCACGAGCGGCGAAAGGTCGAAGCGGTCGTGCGGGGCCTTGTCTATGAGGCCGGCGAGCCGGGCGCGGCGGGCCGCGAAAGGTTCCGGCCGCACATCCTCCTCACCGTAAAACAGCACGTCGTAGGCGCGCACGAAGGCGGGGTATTCGTCCCGCATCTTTCCCGTGACGGTCTTGCGATTGAGGCGCTGCTGGAGGTCGGAGAAGGTGCGCGTCGGGCTGTTGGTGCGCGCCGTGCCGCCGACGAGCAATTCGCCGTCGACGACGCCCTCGAAGGCGGCCGCCTCCAGCACGTCCGGGAAGGCGGCGGAGATGTCGTCGCCGGAGCGCGAATAGAGCCGGCGCGTCGTGCCCGCGACGGAGAGCTGCACGCGGATGCCGTCCCATTTCCATTCGGCGGCGAAGTCGGCGGGGTCGAGCGCGTCGAGGTCGCCCTCGCCCACCGGGTTCGCCAGCATGACGGAATGGAAGATGGCGGGCGTTGCCAGCACCGGGCGCTCCGCGCGGCCCTCCAGCCAGGCGAAGAGCGGCTCGTAGGGCGGGGCAAGGCCGTGCCATAAGGTCTCGATCTCGGCGACGTCCCTGCCGGAGAAATCGGCGAGCGCCTGCTTGGCAAGGCGCGCCGAGACGCCGATGCGAAGACCCCCGGTCGCCAGCTTCAGGAAGGCGAAGCGGGCGGAGGGGTCGAGCCGGTCGAGAAGATCGCGCACGGCGGCGCGCACCTCCGTGCGACCGAGGGCGTTCATGCGGGCGACGACCGCGCCGAGCCGCGGCTCGTCCGCTTCCGGCGGCAGGTCCTTCCCCTCCTCGCTCCAGACGAGGGCGATGGTCTCGGCGAGGTCGCCGACATAATCGTAGGAATAGCGGAACAGCACCTCGTCCATGCGCTCCAGAACGAGGTCGCGCAGCAGCGCGGGCTTGACGCCCTTCAGGTCCAGCGTGCCGGCGATGGCGGCAAGGCCGTAGCCGCGGTCGGGATCGGGCGTATCGCGGAAGTAGTCGGCGAGCAGCTTCAGCTTGCCGCTGCGCGCGGGGGTGAGGACGAGGCGGTCGAGGAGGGTGGCGAAGGCCTTCATGGGGAAAGTCCTTCCGCGGAATTGCCCCTCACCCTAGCCCTCTCCCCGCAAGCGGGGAGAGGGGACTTGCCCCACATAGCGTTGAATATTTCAGAAAACGGCGCGGCATATCTCCTTCTCCCCGCCTGCGGGGAGAAGGTGGCCGGCAGGCCGGATGAGGGGCAAACGACACGCACCATTCAATCCCCCTCGTCCTCGTACCCCACCAGGTGCAGCGGCCGCGCGGGTATGCCGGCAAGCTCGCACCAGCGTACCAGCGCCTCCTCGCGGCCGTGCGTCACCCAGACCTCGCTCGGGGCGAGCTCGCGGATCGTGGCGGTGAGTTCCGGCCAGTCGCAATGGTCGGAGATGACCAGCGGCAGTTCGACGCCGCCCTGTTTGGCGCGCTGGCGCACCATCATCCAGCCGGAGGCAAACGCGACGAGCGGCTCGTTGAAGCGGCGCGCCCAGCGGTCGGCGAAGGCGGACGGCGGGCCGACGACGACGGCGCCGCGGAAATCGGCGGGGCTCGCCTTCTCCGTCGTGGCGGGGCGCAGGTCCCCGAGGTCGATGCCGCGGCTGACATAGTAGTCGCACAGCCGCGCCAGCGAGCCGTGGATATGGATCGGCGCGCCATACCCGCAATCGCGCAGCAGGCGGATGACGCGCTGCGCCTTGCCGAGCGAATAGGCGCCGACGAGATGGGTGCGCTCGGGAAACTGCCTGAGCGAGGTGAGGAGCTTGCCGATCTCGGCCTTCGGCTCGGGATGATGGAAGACCGGCAGGCCGAAGGTCGCCTCGGTGATGAAGACGTCGCAGGGGACCGGCTCGTAGGGCGTGCAGGTCGGGTCGGTGCCGCGCTTGTAGTCGCCCGAGGCGACGATGGTGAGGCCCCCTTTCGCCACCGCGATCTGCGCGGAGCCGAGCACATGGCCGGCCGGATGGAAGGAGACGGTAACGCCGGAAAGGTCGATGCGCTCGCCGAAGGCGGCAGCCTGCATGGTGCCGCAGAAATCCTCGCCGTAGCGGATCGCCATGATGTCCAGCGTCTCGCGCGTCGCCAGCACCGCGCCGTGGCCGGCCCGGGCATGGTCGGAATGGCCGTGGGTGATCAGCGCCCTTGCGACGGGCCGCACCGGATCGATGTAGAAATCGCCGGCGGGGCAATAGAGGCCGGCGGGCGCCGGGCGGAGGAGCTGGTCTGGCTTCATGGCGGGGAAGATAGCGGCTTTCCTGCCGGCTTCCAGTGGGGATCGCGCGCCTTTCACGAAGCCCCTCTCTGCCTGCCGGCATCTCCCCCACAAGGGGGGAGAAAGGCTGGCAGCGTGCTTTTCCCTCAAATCTTGAATGCCGAGAGTGCCGCGCGTTAAGTCCCTCCCCCTTGTGGGGAGGGGTTGGGGAGGGGTCTTCGAACCACACGCGATCCCCCCGCCCTTTCAGGCGAGCGCCAGCATCCCGGTGCGCAGCGCCCCTATGTCGACGGCGGAGAGCTCGGCGTCGACCTTTGCGTGGGTGTCCTGCCAGACCGGGAAGGCGCGGGTGAGCAGGCGGCGGCCTTCCGCCGTCAGGCGCAGCAGGCGGCCCCGGCGATCGCGCGGGTCGGGTTCGACGGAAACGAGGCCGCGGCGTTCGAGGGGCTTCAGCGCCGCCGTCAGCGTGGTGCGGTCCATGGCGAGCACGGCGGCGACGGGCGCCATCGGCGGCGGCTCCGGCCGGTTCAGCGCCATCAGCAGGGAGAACTGGCCGTTGGTGAGCCCGAGCGGGCGCAGCGCATCGTCGAAGCGGCGCGCCAGCGCCCTTGCCGCGCGCTGCGCATGCAGGCACAGGCAATGGTCGCGCACGAAAAGCGTGGTGTCGTAGGAAATCAGGGCCTCATCCGTCATGCCGGTGATTGTTGATATCAACCTAACAATGTCAAGAGGCAGGCCCGCCGAACGGGCGGGCGGTCACAGATGGGGGATGCAGAGGATCGCCTGCAGGGCGCGGGCGTCGATGGGGCGGCTGAGATAGTAGCCCTGGATCTCGTCGCAGCCGGCCGCGCGCAGGAAATCGACCTGCTCGCGCGTCTCCACGCCCTCGGCGATGACGCGAAGCTGCAGCGAGTGCGACAGGGAGATGATGGCCCTAGCGATCGCCGCGTCGTCGTTGTCGGCGGGCAGGTCCTTGACGAAGGAACGGTCGATCTTGAGGCGGCCGACGGGAAAGCGCTTCAGCGCGCTGAGGCTGGAATAGCCGGTGCCGAAATCGTCGATGGCCAGATGCACGCCGAGCTGTTCCAGCCGGTGCATGGTCTCCACCGCCTGCTGCACGTCTTCCATGATCATGCTTTCGGTGAGTTCCAGCTCCAGATAGCGCGCCTCCAGCCCGCTTTCCTCGAGCGCGGCGGCGACGCGCTCCACCCAGTCCTTCTCCTGGAACTGGCGGGCCGAGACGTTGACGCTGACGACGAGGGGCGGCAGGCCGGAGACCTGCCATGCCTTGTTCTGCCGGCAGGCTGCGCGCAGCGTCCAGTCGCCGATGGGGCCGATCAGCCCGGTTTCCTCGGCAAGCGGGATGAAATCGCCCGGCGACACGAGGCCGCGTTCGGGATGACGCCAGCGGATCAGCGCTTCAACGGCGAAGATGCGGCCCGTGGCAAGGTCCATCTGCGGCTGGTATTGCAGGAAGAGCTCGCCCTTGGCGAGCGCCCGGCGCAGCTCCTCCTGCCGTTGCAGCTTCTCATGGGCGCGGTTGGCGAGTTCCGCGGTGAAGACCTGCATGGCGTCGCGGCCGATCTCCTTGGCGCGGTACATGGCCGCATCGGCGCGCGCCATCAGCTCGCTGGCGTTGCGGCCGTGCTCGGGATAGGAGGCGACGCCCATCGAGGCCGTGACCTGGAAGGAGCGCCCCTCGATCACCACCGGCTCGGCGATGGACCGGCGCACGGCATCGAGGCGGTCCGCCACCGTCTCGCCCCGGCGCAGCGCTCCGCTGATGAGCACGACGAACTCGTCGCCGCCGAGGCGCACGATGCTGTCGGACGCGCGCACGCAGGCCAGCATGCGCGTGGCGACGATCTTCAGGAGCTCGTCGCCGGCATGGTGGCCGAGGCTGTCGTTGACCAGCTTGAAATTGTCGAGGTCGAGGAAGGCCAGCGTCATGGTGCCGTCGCTGTCGTCGGCAAGCTCGATGGCGGAGGCGACCCGCTCGTCGAGCATGCTGCGGTTCGGCAGGCCCGTCAGCGTATCGTGGTGCGCCATGAACTGGATGCTGTCCTCGGCCTCCTTGCGCTCGATGGCGATGCCGGCGATGTGGGTCGCCATGCCGACGAGCTTCAGGCATTCGGCCGTGGGCTCGCCCGCGACGGGGGAATAGAGCGCGAAGGTGCCGAGCGCCTTGCCCTGGTAGGAGCGGATCGGCGAGGACCAGCAGGCGCGGAAACCGTAAGGGGCGACGAGCGCCTTGTAGTCGGCCCAGAGCGGATCGGTCCCGATGTCGGAGACGATGACCGGCTCGCCGCGCCAGATCGCCGTGCCGCAGGAGCCGACCGCCGGGCCGATCTCCACGCCGTCGATCAGCGCGCAATAGGCCGGGTCGAGGTTCGGCGCCGCGCCGTTGACGAGGTGCTTGCCGTCCGGGGCGAGCAGGAGGATCGAGCCGGTCACGTCCGGCACATGCGCCTCGATCAGGAGGATCAGCGAGGAGAATATCTCGACGAGCGGCGCACCGAGCGCGATCATCTTCAAAAGATGCGCCTGGCCGACATGCAGGCTTTCGGACCGCTTGCGCTCGGTGATGTCGCGCGCGGTGCCGACCATGCCGATCACCGTGCCGCCGGCATCGCGCACCGGCAGCTTGGAGGACAGCATCCATTTCAGGTTGCCGCGGGCATCGCGGATCAGCTCCTCCATGTCGAGCATGGGCACGCCCGTGCGCATGATCTCCTGCTCGGTCCTGAAGAAGCCGCGCGCGACATGCTCGGGGTGGATGTCGAAATCGGAAAGACCGTCGAGGCTTTCCAGTCCCTCACGCCGGTTGTCGTTGACGATGGCGCGGTTGGCGACGACGAAGCGGCTGTTGCGGTCCTTGAAGTAGAGATAGTCCGGCACCTCGTCGATCATGGCTTCGAGCCAGAGGGTGCGTTCGTTCTGCGCGACCGCCAGCGGGAAAAGCCGCGCGGCCTCGCTCATGAGGCGATCGCTGGCCGTGATCAGGCGCGCCGTGGGGTCGGCGTCGTCGTTGCCAAGCTGAGACAGGTTTGTCGACATGAACCCCTGCGATTTCAGAAAGCAGGAAGGGCGTTGCCGGCGACCCCTCCTTGCCCGAACGGCCGACGATACACCTAGAGTCGTTATCTAACCCTAAAGGAAACCGGAGAAATGCCGCCGATCCGGCCTTTCGCCCGCACGAAAACAACCCATGCGGGCAGGCTTCCGCCTGTTCCGTTTTGGCACGGATCCGGCTGGCACGCTTCCTGCTCTCCCGTCCTGCAAGGAGTTTTCATGGTTACCAGACGGTTTTTCCTTTCGGGCCTCGGGCTCGGCACGCTTGCAGGCGCGACGGCGGCGCGGGCAGAGCGCCTGCCCGTGGTCGACGTCGACCTGCGCGGCAGCATCGACGCCTCTGCCCACGGCATCCGCCCCGGCGCGGACGACCGCAAGAGCAAGGCCTTCGCCCGCCTGCTCAGGGAGGCCGCGGCGAAGAACATGCCCGTCTTCCTGCCGCCCGGCGACTACACTGTCTCCAACATCACGCTGCCCGACAACACGCGGCTGACCGGCGTTGCCGGCGCGACGCGCCTCATCTATTCCGGCGGCGGCCACCTCTTCGCCGCCGACGGGGCAAGCCGCATCGCGCTTTCCAACCTCGTCATCGACGGGGCGAACCGCTGGCTGGACGAGACCGTGCAGGGCCTCGTCCACCTTGCCGGCGTCACCGACGTCCTCATCGAGAACTGCGAGATCAAGGGCGCGGGCAAGACCGCCATCAGCCTGGAGCGCTGCGGCGGGCGCATCGAGAAGAACCGGATTTCCGGCGCCGCCGACCATGCGCTCTACGCCGTGGAGAGCCGTGACCTTTCCGTCACCGCCAACCATGTCTTCGACTGCGGCAACGGCGGGATCCTCGTCCACCGCTGGCAGAAGGGCCGCGACGGCACGATCGTTACCGGCAACCGCATCGCCCGGATAAGCGCGCGCAGCGGCGGCACCGGACAATACGGCAACGGCATCAACATCTTCCGCGCCGACGACGTGATGGTCTCGGCAAACCACATCTCGGACTGCGCCTTCTCCGCCATCCGCTCCAATGCCGGCTCGAACGTGCAGATCTCCGGCAATACCTGCCTTGGCAGCGGCGAGACGGCGATCTATTCCGAATTCGGCTTCGAGGGCGCCATCGTCAACGGCAACCTGATCGACGGGGCGGCCAACGGCATCCTGATCGTCAACTTCAACGAGGGCGGGCGGCTTGCCAGCGTCACAGGCAACGTGGTGCGCAACCTGCGCCTCGAAGGCCCCTATGTGCACGACGGCGCCGGCTTCGGCTTCGGCATCGCGGTGGAGGCCGACACGGTCGTCTCCGGCAACACGGTGGAGAACGCGCCGAAATGGGGCCTCGTTCTCGGCTGGGGCCCCTATATGCGCGGCCTCGTGGCGACCGGCAACCTCGTGCGCCAAAGCCCCGTCGGCTGCGCCGTCAGCGTGGTGGAGGATGCGGGCTCGGCCCTCATCTCCGGCAATATCTTCGAGGAGACCCCCGAGGCCGCCATCGCCGGCTACCGCTGGAACGAGCGCGCGACGGGCGATCTCGCACGGGAAGGCTCGACCTTCGCGCACCTGACGATCGAACGGAACCGGACGGGCTGAACCCCGCCCGCGCAATGCGCCTCTCCCTTTTGCCCGAATGGAAAGGCGTCATGGCGGATGAGGGGGCAGCCTTCCGCACGCCCCCTCATCCGCGCTTTTTGTTCAACCGCCGTGGGCGTCGTGGCTGGCGGCGGGTCTGGCGGCTTCGATCTTGAAGTCGACGTCGATCTTGCCGGCCTTCTCGAAATTCAGCGTCGCCTTGAAGCTCTCGCCTTCCTTGAAGGGGTGCTTGATCTTCATGAACATGACGTGGAGGCCGCCGGGCTTCAGCTCCACGGTGGCGCCGGCGGGGATTTCTATGCCGTCCGGCAGGTGGCGCATCTTCATCACGTCGTTTTCCATCGCCATTTCGTGCAACTGCACGTCGTCGGAGACGTCCGGCGCGGTGATGGAGACGAGGCGGTCGGCCTCCGCGCCCTTGTTGGTGACGGTGAGGAACCCGCCGCCGACGGGCTGGCCGGGCAGCGTCGCCTTGGAGGCGGGATGATGGATTTCCAGCGTGCCGAGCGTGAAGTCGTGGGCGAAGGCGATGCCGGCGGAAAAAGCCAGCGCGAGAGCGGTTGCAAGAATGCGTTTCATGGAAAAACCCTTCCGGTTTTCTCTATCGAAGAAAAGACGATGCAGGCTGCATCGGCCGCGTATCGGGAAAAATCAGGCGGCGAGGAAAGGCGGCGCGCGTGGCGGTGCGCCGGGGCGTTCGCGCCGTGAGGGCAGCACCTCTTCTACGGGCGGATAAAGCGCGAGGCGGCGGACGGTCAGCACCGTGCCGGCAAGGTCGGCGGGCGCGGGCAGCAGCGTGGCGCCGGCGATGCGGCAAGCCTCGCACTTCGCCCCCGGCGCGGGCTTTATCTTGTTGTCGACCGTGTCGTTGATGCAGAGGTCGGCCATCGAGCCGTCCGGCAGGACATAGGCGGCAAGCTCGGCGGGACCGGGCCCCGCGGCGACGGCCGGCCTGTGGGCGAAAGCGACGAACAGGAGGCCGACTGCGCAGAGGATGCGCAGGCAAAGGGCCGAGCCTGTCGTGCTTCGTCGCGTCATCGGGTTTCCGTCCGGTTGCCCCGTCCTTATTCCGCTCCCCGCGCGGCAGGTCAATGCGATAAAGCAAACTGCGGTGCGATCACGAGAATTCATCGACGGATCACGCGATGGCTCTACCTCCGCCGCCCTCGCCCGCCTAATGTGCCGGCGAACCAGGAGGACTTCATGCTCACCATCTACGGCGTCTATCGCTCGCGCGCCTCGCGCAATTACTGGCTTGCCGGCGAACTCGGCCTGCCCTTCGTCTCGGTGCCCGTCATCCAGGCGCGCCGGCTCGACGACCCGCTGGCCGTGGATGCGCCGCTCAACACGCGCTCGCCGGATTTCCTCTCCGTCAACCCGACCGGCCTCATTCCCTGCATCGACGACGGCGGCTTCGTGATGACGGAATCGCTCGCCATCAACCTCTACCTCGCCCGCAAGCACGGCGGGCCGCTCGCCGGCCGCACGCTGACGGAAGAGGCCGAGATGCTGCAATGGACGATGTGGGCGGCGACCGAGGTGGAGCCGCATGCGGTGAAGATCGTCCTGGCGTTCGACGCCAATGCGGCCGAGAGCGAACAGGGACGCCTTACAATCCGCGCCGCCGCCAAGGCGCTGAAGACCTCTTTCCGGCGGCTCGATCTGCATCTTGCCGCGACCGGCCACGTCGTCGGCGACCGCTTCACCGTCGCCGACCTCAACCTTGCGGAGGTCTTCCGCTACGCGATGGGCCAGCCGGCGTTGTTCGAGGAAGCGCCGAACGTCAAGGCCTGGCTGGAGCGCTGCCAGGCGCGCCCGGCCTTCAGGGCGATGATGGAGACGCGGCAGCTGGAGCTGGAATGACGGCGCCGGCAAAACCGTCCTCGTCCTCGGCCAAGGCCGCGCGCAGCCAGCGCTTGAAGAGCGTGACCTTGCGCGGTTCCGGCACGCCGGGGGCCGTCACGAAATAATAGCGCATGCCGGTCTCCACGCGGATGGGGAACGGGGCGACCAGCCGCCCCTCCTTCAGCGCCCAGGAGGCGAGCACCGGATAGGCGAGCAGCACCCCCTGCCCGGCCAGCGCCGCATCGAGGCAGAGCGAGGCGTCGGAAAAGACGTGGCGGGCCCTTGGCGCCGGCACGTCGAAGCCGGCCGCCTTCAGCCAGCGCTCCCAGGTGAAGGCGTCGTTGCCGTCGACAACGGCCGGCTGGGCGGAAAGGTCCTGCGGTGTCGCAATCTTCTCGGCCAGCGACGGCGCGCAGACCGGGAAGACCACCTGCGGCAGCAGGAACTCCGCCGAAACGCCCGGCCAGCCGCCGGGGCCGACGCGGATGGCAAGGTCCACGTCGGAGCGCGCGAGATCGACCAGCGCCATCGTCGCCTCGATGCGCAGGCCGATATCCGGATGGGCGGCCGTGAAGCGGTCGATGCGGTGGATGAGCCAGCGCGAGGCGAAGATCGGCGCGACGGAAATGGTGAGGATGGCGTCATCCCGCCGCCGCGTCGTGGCAACCGCCTCGGAAAGCTGGCGGAAACCGTCCGAAAGACGCGCGAGGAAGGGTGCGCCGAAGGCCGTGGGGCGAAGGCCCCGCGCGGTGCGCTCGAAGATCGCCCGGCCGAGCTGCTCTTCCGCCTTGATGACCTGCTGGCTGACCGCCCCGACCGTCACGCCCAGCTCGTCCGCCGCCGCCTGCAAGGCGCCGAGCCGGCCCACAGCCTCCAGCGCGCGCAGGCCGTTGAGATGGACGAGGTTGAGGTTTCGCATATAGTTTTTCTAAAATCCTGTTTCGAACTACTCGATTGCTGCAATGCGTTGTCCGCGCGATTATCAGCCGTCTTCGATGATAATCAACAGCAAGGAGAAGGCAATGTTCAAGATTTTCTCGAAATTGGCCGCAACGATCCCCGGCCGGGCCGATGCCCTTTCATGGGCGCGCGATCCGCTCTCCCACCCGGACATCGCGGCGATGGACGCCCGCGGCCTCGGCGACCTGCCCTTCGGCCTCTTCCGCCCGCAGGAAGACGAAGCCCCGCACACGCCGCGCCGTCAAAGGGAATTCGCGGGATGCTACCGCGCCCTCGTTCCCGTCAGGGTGAAGGTCGCGGCAACGCGGTGATGAAGGCCCTCTCTGCCTGCCGGCATCTCCCCCACAAGGGGGGAGAAAGCAGGAGGCTTGCTCTTCCCTTCAATTTTCATGCGAAGGGTGCTGCACGTTAAGTCCCTCCCCCTTGTGGGGAGGGATTTAGGGAGGGGTCTTGACGTCGTATGCGGCTGTCAGCCCCCCATCTGGTCCATATGCATGAATTCCCAGACGTTGCCGCTGATATCCTGGAACGAGCAGCCGTACATCGGGCCGAACTCGATGTTCGGCTTCCATTCGCGCCCGCCGGCGGCGAGCGCCTTGGCCTTGATGTTGTCGACTTCCTGGCGGCTTGCGGCCGAAAGGCAGGTCAGCACCTGCGTCTGCTGCTCGGGATCGCCGACCTTGCCGTTGACGAACTGGGCGAATTTCTCCTCCGTCAGGTGCATGACGAAGATGTTCTCGTCCACCACCATGCAGACGGCGGTGTCGTCGCTGAACTGCTCGTTGAAGGAATAGCCGAGCGCGCCGAAGAAGCGGCGGGTGGCGGGCAGGTCCTTGACGGGAAGGTTGACGAAGATCATGCGCATGGAAGGCCTCCTGTTTCGGTTGCGATGCGGGGCGCCGCCGCGGCGGATCGCCCCGTCCTGCCACAAGGACGTAACCGCCCGCGCCTTCCCGACAAGCCCTAACGAAAAAAGCGGCCGTCAGGCGGCGAAGGCGTCCGTCACGCGGACATCGCCGACATGGATGCCGTTCCAGTTGGACATGGAGTGGTTCGCCATGGCCATCAGCGCGCCGTGGACGGCCGGCTCGTCGGCGAAGAAGCGGGCGAGCGTGGCGGCGACCATGCTTTCGGCCGCGCGCGTCGTGCCGTCCTCGCACTTCAGGGCGATGGCGATGCCCTTTTCCGGGATCGCCGCGCAGAAGACGCCCTCCGCGCCCGTCTTGGCGAAGATGCGGCCGGGCGCCATCTTCATCAGCCGCGTGCAGGCGCGTTTTGTTCCGGCGACGAAGAAGGGCTCGGCCATGCACGCCTCCATCAGCCGGCGGGAGGCCCTGGCGCGCCCGGGCGCAAGGCCTGTACCGGTCGCCATCTTCGCAAAACCGTGCGCAAGGCTCTTCAGCGGCACGGCATAGGTGGGGATGGAGCAGCCGTCCGTGCCGCAATTGTCGGCGCCGAGCGCCGCGCCCGTCAGGTCCTCCATGACGCCGCGGATCTCCGCCTGCACGGGATGCTCGTAGCGCACATAGCCCTTCAGCGCCGTGCCGCCATGGCAGGCGGCGCAGACGAAGCCGGCATGCTTTCCCGAGCAATTGTTGTGAAGGGCACTCGGCCGGTCGAGGCTGCGCGCCTGGTCGATCAGCACCGGCTGGTCGAAGGACCAGTGCGCGCCGCATTCCAGCACGCTCTCGTCGAGGCCGGCGGCGGCGAGCATGCCGGCGGCAAGGCGCACATGCTCCGGCTCGCCGCTGTGCGAAGAGCAGGCGAGCGCCAGTTCCTTTGCGCCGAAGCCGTAGGCGTCGGCCGCGCCGCTCTCGATCAGCGGCAGGCCCTGCATGGCCTTGCAGGCCGAGCGCGGGAAGACGGCCGCATCGATATCGCCTTGCGAGAAGACGACCTTGCCGTCGCCGTCGACCGCCACGACCATGCCGCGATGGCGGCTTTCCACCAGATTGCCGCGCGTGACCTCGACAAGAACCGGGTTGGTCATGTTCATCCTCCTCAAACGTGTGATCGGGCGCGGTCTTAGCCGAAATCCGCGCCCCTGCCCACTCGGTTTCACAGATATTCCACCTCGAAGGCCGCAAGGCTGGCCGGATCGGCGATCGATTCGATGCCGACGATCCGCTCGCCCTCGACCGTAACGCGGATGACGACCCTGACCGCGCCGCCGAGGACGACCGCAAGGCCGAGGGCGCCGTCGATGAGCGCGAGCCGAGCGGCGGTCGCCTTGCCGTCGAAGAACGTCGCAACGGCCTCGGCACCGCGCATGTCGGCAAGCGAGCCGAGCCGCACCGCATCGGCATCCGCATGGAAGACGACATCGGGATCGAGCACGGCGAGAAGGCCGGAGAAATCGCCGTCGCGCGAGGCGGCGAGGAAGGCGGCGACCACGCCCTTGCGCCGCTCGTAATCGGCGGACGGCGTATCCGGCAGGCCCTGCACGCGGCGGCGGGCGCGGCTTGCAAGCTGGCGGGCGGCGGCGGGCGTCCGCTCGACGATGCGGCCGATCTCCTCGAAGGGCACGTCGAACATGTCGTGCAGCACGAAGGCGAGGCGCTCGGCCGGCGTCAACCGCTCCAGCACGACGAGCAGCGCAAGGCCGACGGAATCGGCAAGCGCCGCCTGCTCGTCCGCGCCGCCGGCGGGATCGGCATGCTGCACCTCGCCCGCCTCGCCGTCGATCGGGTCCTCGCGGCGGCGAAGGCGCGTGCGCAGCATGTCGAGGCAGATGCGGCCGACGACGGTGGTGAGCCAGCCGGCGGGATTGTCGATGCCGCTTTCACCGGCACGCTCCAGCCGCAGCCAGGCCTCCTGCACGGCATCCCGGCCTCGGCGTGCGAGCCCAGCATGCGATAGGCCACGGCATGAAGCCGCCCCCGCTCCGCCTCGAAACGGCCGGCCCCGAAAAATTTCTCGCCCATCGGTCACACTCCCTCTGCTGGTGGCGTCATGGCCATGACGAACCAAGCCGCGCCGATGTGACGGCTGGCCGCCGTCGAAGCGCAAATCATTGCAAGGAGCCCCAAAATGCAATCCCGCATGACCAATATCGTCGCCGTCCTTCCCGCCGTCATGGCCGCCATGGGCGCGCTCCAGAAGGCCGCGCAGGAAACCGGCCTGCCGGAAAAGACCGCCCAGCTCGTCCACCTGCGCGCCAGCCAGATCAACGGCTGCAGCTTCTGCGTCGATCTCCACCCGCGCATGATGAAGAAGGCCGGCGAGACGGACCGGCGCATCCTCTCGGTCGCCGCCTGGCGGGAGGCGCCGTTCTATACCGACGCCGAGCGCGCCGCCCTCGCCCTTACCGAGGCGCTGACCCGCATCGCCGACCGGGAGGAGCCGGTGCCGGACGCAATCTGGAACGAGGCCGCCCGCCACTACGACGAAAAGGCGCTCGCCGCCCTCGTCGTGGAGATCGCCACGATCAACGTGTGGAACCGCTTCAACGTGGCGACGCGGCAGGTCGCGGGCGAATGGGCGCCGTGATACGAAGGCCCTCCCTGCCTGCCGGCATCTCCCCGACAAGGGGGGAGAAAGGCTGGCAGCACCCCTTTTCCCTCCAAATTTTGCGCCGAGGGTGCCGCGCGTTAAGTCCCTCCCCCTTGTGGGGAGGGATTTAGGGTGGGGTCTTCTTCCACGAGTGACTGCCCTGCCCTCCCCGCCTCCCTCCAGTGAAAAGTCGCGGCTTGAACTGCGGTCGGCGCCGTGGCACCTCTCCGGAAGCTCTTTCGCAAAAGGCCTTTCCATGTCGGACGATATCGCCCCGAAGGAAGCCGCGCCGCGGCTTTCCAGCCTGTTCTCCCGCGCCTATCTGTTCGGCACGCTGATGCTGGGCGGCGGGATCATGCTGCATGCGGTGGAGACCTACATCACCGCCACGCTGATGCCCTCCATCGTGCGCGACATCGGCGGGCTCTCGCTGTTCGCCTGGGCGACGACGGCCTATGTCGCCGCTTCCGTGCTCGGCTCCACCTTCGTCGCCGTGCGGCCGGAAGGCGTCACGCTCAACCGCTGCTATGTGTTCGGGGCGATCCTCTTCGGCCTCGGCAGCCTCGTCTGCGCGCTCTCGCCCGGCATGGAAACGGTGCTGATCGGCCGGGCGGTGCAGGGGCTCGGCGCGGGCTTTCTCGTGGCGCTCGGCTATGCCTTCGTGCGCTTCGTCTATCCCGAGCCGCTGTGGAGCACGGCCTCCACGCTCTATGCCGCCGCCTGGGGCATCGCCACCTTCCTCGGCCCGACCATCGGCGGCGTCTTCGCCGCGGGCAGCGCCTGGCGCGAGGCCTTCGCGCTGCTCGTGCCGCTCTCCGCGCTGATGGCCGCCGCCGCGCCGAAACTGCTGCCGAAGGGCGACGGCGAGCGGGTGACGACGAAGACGCCCTTTCCGCAGATCGTCCTTCTCGTCGCGGCCGTCGTCATGCTCTCCTTCGCAAGCTCCGCGGAGGCACCGGCGGTGCGCGCGGTGCTTTCCGGCGCGGCGGTCGTGGGCGTCCTTGCGGCCATCGCCATCGAGCGCGGGGCGAAGGCGCGCCTTTTGCCCGCCGGCACGATCCGCCTTGGCTCGCCGCTCGCCCGCGTCTACCTCCTCATGCTGATGCTGCTGGTGACGGTCTGCTCGGATGTCTACATCCCCTATTTCCTGCAGGTGCTGCATGGGGTGACGCCGCTCGTCTCCGGCTATCTCGTGGCACTGCTCGCGCTCGGCTGGACGGCCTCTGCCTTCCTCACCGCAAGCCTCAGGGGCGCGCGCGCCAACCGGGTGATCGTTCTCGGCGCGGCGGTGGAGGCGCTGGCCACAAGCCTCCTCGTCCTCGCGCTCGCGCGGCACAATCCGACGGGCAGCATCGCCGTGCTGGCGCTCGCCACGCTCCTCATCTTCCTCATGGGCTTCGGCATCGGCATGGGCTGGGCGCATCTCGTCACCCATGTGCTGCATCTCGCCCCCGCCGGGGAGACGGACAAGGCGTCGGCCGCGATCACCACCATGCAGTCGCTCGGCGCGGCCTTCGGGGCGGCGCTCGCCGGCATCATCGTCAATTCGGCGGGGCTGGTGGAGCCCGGCGGCGTGGCGGGCGCACTCGTCGCCGCGCGCTGGCTCTATGCGCTGCTCGCCCTGCCGGCGGCGCTGGCGGTCCTGCTTGCCATCGGCCTGCCGCGCGAAAGGGCGGCGGGCTGACGCTCACGCGAAGGCCAGCACGATCTTGCCGATATGATCGCCGCGCTCCATCATGCGATGGCCGGCCGCGACCTCGTCGAAGGGAAGGACCGCGTGGACGACCGGGGCGATGCGCCCCTCCTCCAGGAGCGGCCAGACCCGTGCCAGCAGCTCGTCGCGGATCGCCTCCTTTTCCGCCGCGGTGCGCGGGCGCAAGGTCGAGCCCGTGACATGGAGCCGCCGCAGCATGATCGGCGCGAGGTTCACCTTCTCGGCGACCGCGCCGCCGAGGAAGGCGATGATCGACAGCCGCCCGTCGCGGGCGAGCGATTTCAGGTTGCGCTCGAAATAGGCCGCGCCGATCATGTCGAGCACGACGTCGACGCCGGCCTTGCCGGTCTCCTCTGCGATGACGGCCGCGAAATCCTCCTCGCGGTAGTTGATCGCCCGGACCGCGCCGAGGGAAAGGCAGGCCTGGCACTTTTCCGCCGTTCCGGCCGTGGCGAAGACGCGGCAGCCGAAGGCGGCGGCAAGCTGGATCGCCACCGTGCCGATGCCGCTCGTGCCGCCGTGGATAAGCACGCTTTCGCCCGGCTTCAGGCCCGCCATCATGAAGAGGTTCGCCCAGACGGTGAAGAAGGTCTCCGGCAGGGCCGCGGCCTTCACCGCGTCATACCCCCTCGGGAAAGGCAGCGCCTGCCCAGCCGGCACGGCGCAGTAGTGCGCATAGCCGCCGCCGTTCGCCAGCGCGCAGACCCTGTCGCCGACCCGCCAGCCGGTGACGCCCTCCCCGAGGGCCGCGATCTCGCCGGCGACTTCGAGGCCGAGGATGGGGCTTGCATCCGGCGGCGGCGGATAGTCGCCCTTGCGCTGGAGGACATCCGGCCGGTTGATGCCCGCCGCTTCCACGCGCACGAGGATTTCGCCGGGGCGCGGCTGCGGCACCGGCCCCTCCATCACCGTCAGGTTTTCCGGCCCGCCGTGTTCGGCAAGCCCGATATAGGACATGGTCGATGGATGTGACATGGTTCCGCCTCCCCGGCGCTTTCTCGATGGCGGACCGACCCTAGCGGAAAGCGCCGGCCGTTTGAACACGAGGCGGGCGCCGCCTCATAGCGGCAGCGCCAGCAGCAGGGCGCCGCCGCCGATCATCACGACGGCAGCCCAGTGGGCGGGCGAAAGCTGCTCACCGAGGAAAAGCGCGGCGAAGACCGCGACGAGCACGACGCTGAGCTTGTCGACCGGCGCGACCTGGGATGCCTTGCCGATCTGCAGGGCGCGGAAATAGCACAGCCACGACGCCCCCGTCGCAAGCCCCGACAGCACGAGGAAGATCCAGCTTCTCGCCGGCACGGAGCCGGGCGCCTGCCAGGTGCCGGCAAGCGTCAGCATGAGGGCGATGGCGGCGAGGATGACGACGGTGCGCACGAAGGTCGCGAAATCCGAATTGACCCCGGCGACGCCGACCTTGGCGAAGATCGCCGTCAGCGCCGCGAAGACGGCAGAGCCGAGCGCCCAGGCCTGCCAGGACCCCGAAAGCCCGTTCATGCCGCACCGCCCGACAGCATCGCGCGCGTGAGGGCGAGCCCCGCCGCGACGCCCGCCAGCGACAGGACGAGCGACGCGCCGACATAGAGCACCGCCAGCCCGGTCTCGCCGCGCTCCCACAGCAGCGCCGCATCGAGCGAGAAGGTGGAGAAGGTGGTGAAGCCGCCGAGAACGCCGGTCGTCAGGAACAGCCGCACATCCTGCGACAGGTGCCCGCGAAAGGCGAAGGTGCCGGCGATCAGCCCCATCAACAGGCAGCCGAGCGCGTTGACGAGAAGGGTGCCGGCCGGAAAGCCCGTGCCGACGAGCCGGGCGGAAAGCACGTTCACCCCATGGCGCGCCGCCCCGCCGAGCCCCGCGCCGAAAAAGACGATCAGATAGGTCATGTCCGTTGCCTCACAGGTCTGCGATCACGATATCCGGACAGCAAAAAACCGCCCTCGGGCGGTCGCAAGTCACGCGCCCGCCGTCGGCGGCCATCGCTGGCCGGCCCGGCAGGCGCTATCAGCCGACGAACGGCGGTTCTCGGGGAGCACCATCCCCATCCCACGAGGAATATCTAGGCACCGCCGCGCCGGCTGTCAAACGGCAGGCTCAGTGCCGGCGTTCGAGGATGGAGACGTAGTTCGCGACGGCGGCGCCGCCCATGTTGAAGAGGGCGCCGAGGGTGGCGCCGGGGACCTGGATGCCGCCGGCTTCGCCGGCAAGCTGCATGGCCGTCAGCACATGCATGGAAACGCCGGTCGCGCCGATGGGGTGGCCCTTGGCCTTGAGGCCGCCGGAAGGGTTGACCGGCAGGCGGCCGCCCTTCGCCGTCTCGCCCGAGAGCGCCAGCCGGCCGCCCTCGCCGGGCCTTGCGAGGCCCATGGCCTCGTATTCGATGAGCTCGGCGATGGTGAAGCAGTCGTGCGTCTCGACGAAGGAGAGGTCGGCAAGCGTCGCGCCGGCCCCGGCGAGCGCCTGCCGCCATGCCTCCGTGCAGCCTTCGAAACGCAGGATGTCGCGCTTCGACATGGGCAGGAAATCCTGCACATGGGCGGCCGCGCGGAAGCCGATGGCGCGCCGGGCGCTTGCGGCCGCATCCCCCGAGGCGAGCACGAGCGCGGCGGCGCCGTCGGAGACGAGCGAGCAATCCGTGCGCTTCAGCGGGCCGGCGACGAAGGGGTTCTTCTCGCTCTCGGTGCGGCAGAAAGTAAAGCCGAGGTCCTTCTGCATCTGAGCATAGGGATTGGCGACGCCGTTACGGTGGTTCTTGGCGGCGATGGCGGCGAGTGCGTCGGACTGGTCGCCGTGGCGCTGGAAATAGGCGGCGGCGATCCGGCCGAAGACACCGGCGAAACCGGCGGGCGTGTCGCCGTCCTCCGGCAGGTAGGAGGCCTTCAGGAGGTTGGCGCCGATCTCGGCCGGCGGCGTCCTCGTCATCTGCTCGACGCCGACGACGAGGACGTGGCGGGCCGCCCCGGCGCGGATGGCACGGATGCCCTGGTGCACGGCGGCGGAGCCGGTGGCGCAGGCATTTTCCACCCGCGTCGCCGGCTTGAAGCGCAGCGCGTCGTCGGCCTGGAGCACGAGGCTCGCCGTGAAATCCTGGGGCGAGAAGCCGGCGTTGAAATGACCGAGCACGATCTCGTCGATATCGGCGGCGGCAAGACCGGCATGGGCGATGGCCTCGCGCGCGATGGTGACGATCAGGCTCTCGACCGTCTCGCCCTCCAGCCTGCCGAAGCGCGTATGCGCCCAGCCGATGATGGAAACGTCCATGCAAATTCCTCCCGCCGCCATGATGGGCCGATGGCGGCGGGAGGTAAAGGGCGGCGGCTGGCGCCTGCCCCTCATCCCCGCAAGCGGCAGGGCAACCGGCTATGAAGGCCCTCTCTGCCTGCCGGCATCTCCCCCACAAGGGGGGAGAAAGGCTGGCAGCACGCTTTTCCCTCTGAATTTTCCGCTGAGGGTGCCGCACGTTAAGTCCCTCCCCCTTGTGGGGAGGGATTTAGGGAGGGGTCTTCACAATCCATCTGCTGCACCCTGTCCCTTACGGGGAGTCAGGCGCAACGGAACGCCTATTTCTTCAACGCCAGCCCGAAGGCGATCAAGGCCCAGCCCTGCATGGCGAGGTCGAAGGCGAGGAAGAGGCCGAGCAGCCAGAGGCTGTTGACCGGCCAGCCGAGGATGAAGACGAGGCCGGCGAGCGCCGTGACGAGGCCGGCCGCCATCAGCCATCCCCAGCCGCTTTCCGGCCGCACGCGCCAGGCGGCCAAGATGCGGAAGATGCCGGCGACCAGCAGCGCGCAAGCCATCAGCAGCGTCAGCACCGCCGACGTCAGCACCGGGTTGACGAAGGCGAGCACGCCGGCGGCGAGATAGAGCAGCGCGCTGAGTGCCCAGGAGATCGTCTCCCGCCAGGCCTTGACCTGGAAGGCATGGGCGAGATGGACGGCGCCGCCGACGATCATCAGCATGCCGACATAATAGACCGAGGCGACCGTCGCCAGGAACAGGTTGGCCGCAGCGATACCGCCGAAGAGTAGCAGGACGACGCCGAGGGCGACGAACCAGCCCCATTTGGCGCGGACTTCCGAGAGGGGGTTCATTCCAGGGGAGAGGACCATGATTCACCTCGAAAAGACGAACGGAAACAAGGTCAGGCTAGCACGAAACGCATGCGGCTAGCGACTGTCCGTTTTGTCGCTTCCCAGCGTCGAAGATTTTCATTGATTGATCGCTCAATTAAAAATACGCTCATCCAAAATCAGGGGAACGGTATGCCGAAAGTCGGAATGGAGCCGGTGCGCCGCAAGGCGCTGGTGGACGCGACGCTGCGGGCGGTCGGCGACCACGGCTCGCTGACCGTGACCATGTCGGAGATCGCCCGCCATGCCGGCGTCTCCCCTGCCCTCGCGCACCACTATTTCGGTTCCAAGGAACAGCTCGTCATCGAGACGATCCGCAGCCTGCTGCGCACGCTGCGCGAAGACGCGGTGGCGGCGCTGAAGGCGGCCGCGACGCCGCGCGAAAAACTCTCGGCGGTCATCCGCGTCAATTTCCAGGCGCACCAGTTCGCGCCGGAGACGGTGGCCGCGTGGCTTGCCTTCTATTCGGAAGCGCAGCGCTCGGAGGCGGTGCGGCGGCTTCTCGTCGTCTATGCGCGGCGGCTCAATTCCAATCTCCTGTCGAACCTCAAGGACCTCTGCCCGCCGGAGACGGCCAGCGCCATCGCGGACGGCGCGGCGGCGATGATCGACGGGCTCTACCTGCGGCAGGGCCTGCGCTCGGCGCCCGTCAGCATCGAATCCTCCATCGCGCTGACGGAGAGCTATGTGGATGCGCAGCTTCGGGCCTGCGGGGTGGAGGCGAAATGATGGGCAGAGCCAGCCACACCCCCCTCTGCCCTGCCGGGCATCTCCCCCACAAGGGGGGAGATTGGCTAGAGGCAAAGCAGTGCCGCGATTCGATCTCCCCCCTTGTGGGGGAGATGGCCGGCAGGCCAGAGGGGGGTAGCGCCCCAAATACCGACACCGCCATTCCAAGGATTTTCCCGTGACCGCCGAAAAGCCGAACATCCTGATCATCATGGTCGACCAGCTCAACGGGAAATTCTTCCCGGACGGGCCGGCGGACTTCCTGCATGCGCCGCACATGAAGGCGCTGGCGGCGCGTTCGGCGCGGTTCCGCAACAACTACACCTCCTCGCCGCTCTGCGCCCCCGCCCGCGCCTCCTTCATGGCCGGGCAATTGCCGAGCCGCACGCAGGTCTATGACAATGCGGCCGAATACGTCTCCTCCATCCCGACCTTCGCGCATCACCTGCGCCGCGCCGGCTACTACACGGCGCTGTCGGGCAAGATGCATTTCGTCGGGCCGGACCAGCTGCACGGCTTCGAGGAGCGGCTGACGACGGACATCTATCCCGCCGATTTCGGCTGGACGCCGGATTATCGCAAGCCCGGCGAGCGGATCGACTGGTGGTACCACAACATGGGCTCGGTGACGGGCGCGGGCGTCGCGGAAATCACCAACCAGATGGAATATGACGACGAGGTCGCCTTCCTTGCGAACCAGAAGCTCTACCAGCTTTCCCGCGAGAACGACGATGAGGAGCGCCGCCCCTGGTGCGTCACCGTCTCCTTCACCCATCCGCACGACCCCTATGTGGCGCGGAAACAGTTCTGGGACCTCTACGAGGACTGCGAGCACCTGATGCCCGAGGTCGGCATGCTGGAGGAGCCGGACCCGCATTCCGCCCGGATTCTCCATTCCTGCGACTATGCCGCCTTCGCCATCACCGAGGAGAACGTGCGCCGCTCGCGCCGGGCCTATTTCGCCAATATCTCCTATCTCGACGAGAAGGTCGGCGAGCTCGTCGACACGCTGACGCGCACGCGCATGCTGGACGACACGCTGATCTTCTTCTGCTCGGACCATGGCGACATGCTCGGCGAGCGGGGCCTGTGGTTCAAGATGAACTTCTTCGAGGGCTCGGCCCGCGTGCCGCTGATGATCGCCGGCCCCGGCGTCACCCCCGGCCTGCACCTTGCGCCGACCTCCAACCTCGACGTGACGCCGACGCTGTGCGACCTCGCCGGCATCTCCATGGGCGAGGTGATGCCCTGGACGGACGGCGAAAGCCTCGTGCCCGTCATCGACGGGCAGGAGCGCACGACGCCCGTGCTGATGGAATATGCGGCGGAGGCCTCCTATGCGCCGCTCGTCGGCATCCGCGAGGGCAAGTGGAAATACATCCACTGCGAGCTCGATCCGGAGCAGCTTTACGACCTCGAGGCCGATCCGCTGGAACTCACCAACCTTGCCACGTCCGACAATCCGGTCGTCAAGGCGACGCTCGACGCCTTCCGGCAGATGCGCGAGGCGCGCTGGGACATGGCGGCCTTCGACGCCGCCGTGCGCGAAAGCCAGGCGCGCCGCTGGGTGGTCTACGAGGCGCTGAGGAACGGGGCCTATTATCCCTGGGACCACCAGCCGCTGCAGAAGGCCTCCGAACGCTACATGCGCAACCACATGAACCTCGACAATCTCGAGGAATCCAAACGCTATCCGCGGGGAGAATGAGATGAGAGCCCAACCGAAAGCCTCGCACTTCATCGACGGCGAATACGTCGAGGATACCGCCGGCACGCCGTTCGACAGCGTCTATCCCGCCACCGGCGAGGTGATCGCGCGCCTGCATGCCGCAACGCCCGCCATCGTGGAAAAGGCCGTCGCCTCCGCCAGGCGCGCGCAGAAGGAATGGGCGGCGATGAGCCCCACCGCGCGGGGCCGTATCCTCAAGCGCGCCGCCGAGATCATGCGCGAGAGGAACCGGGAGCTTTCCGAGCTGGAGACGCTCGACACGGGAAAACCGATCCAGGAAACCATCGTCGCCGACCCGACCTCCGGGGCGGACGCCTTCGAATTCTTCGGCGGCATCGCGGCGGCGGGGCTGAACGGCGACTATATCCCGCTCGGGCAGGACTTCGCCTTCACCAAGCGCGTGCCGCTCGGGGTCTGCGTCGGCATCGGCGCCTGGAACTATCCGCAGCAGATCGCCTGCTGGAAGGGCGCGCCGGCCCTCGTCTGCGGCAATGCCATGGTCTTCAAGCCCTCGGAGAACACGCCGCTCGGCGCGCTGAAGATCGCGGAGATCCTCATCGAGGCCGGCCTGCCGAAGGGCCTCTACAACGTCATCCAGGGCGACCGGACGACGGGGCCGCTGCTCGTCAACCATCCCGATGTTGCCAAGGTCTCGCTGACCGGCTCCGTGCCGACGGGCAAGAAGGTCGCCGGCGCCGCCGCCTCCGACCTCAAGCATGTGACGATGGAGCTCGGCGGCAAGTCGCCGCTCATCGTCTTTGACGACGCCGACCTCGAAAGCGCTATCGGCGGGGCGATGCTCGGCAACTTCTATTCGACGGGGCAGGTCTGCTCCAACGGCACGCGCGTCTTTGTGCAGAAGGGCATCAAGGAGAGGTTCCTGTCACGCCTCAAGGAGCGCACGGAAAAAATCCTGATCGGCGATCCGATGGACGAGGCTACGCAGCTCGGCCCGATGGTCTCGAAAGCGCAGCGCGACAAGGTTCTCGACTATATCGAGAAGGGTAAGGCGGAAGGGGCAACGCTGCTGACCGGCGGCGGCATTCCCAACGATGTTTCCGGCGACGGCTATTACATCCAGCCGACCGTCTTTTCCGACGTCACGGACGGCATGACCATCGCGCGCGAAGAGATCTTCGGGCCGGTCATGTGCGTGCTCGACTTCGAGGGTGAGGACGAGGTGATCGAACGCGGCAACGCCACGGAATTCGGCCTGTCCGGCGGGGTCTTCACGTCCGACCTCACCCGCGCGCACCGCGTCGTCGACCGGCTGGAGGCCGGCACGCTCTGGATCAACACCTACAACCTCGCCCCCGTGGAAATCCCCTTCGGCGGCTCCAAGCAATCCGGCTTCGGGCGCGAGAACTCGCTCGCCGCGCTGGAGCATTATTCGGAACTGAAGACGGTCTATGTATCGATGGGCAAGGTCGAGGCGCCGTATTGAGGTAAGCAAGACCCCTCCCCAACCCCTCCCCACAAGGGGGAGGGGCTAGTTGCCGCACCGCCTTGGCCGACGCATCGCCGCCCCATGAAGAAGCGGTGATGAAAGTTAGATACGGCGCGGCATTGTAAGTCCCTCCCCCTTGTGGGGAGGGGTTGGGGAGGGGTCTGCACGAAAGGTTTCAAGGGGCAAAACGTCATGCAGAACGCAGACTACATCATCGTCGGCTCCGGCTCGGCCGGCTCGGCCATCGCCTACCGGCTCTCCGAGGACGGCAAGCATACCGTCATGGTGCTGGAATATGGCGGGTCGGATATCGGGCCGTTCATCCAGATGCCGGCGGCGCTCGCCTGGCCGATGAGCATGAAGCGCTACAACTGGGGCTATCTCTCCGAGCCCGAGCCGCACCTCAACAACCGGCGCATCACCGCGCCGCGCGGCAAGGTGATCGGCGGCTCGTCCTCCATCAACGGCCTCGTCTATGTGCGCGGCCATGCGGAGGACTTCAACCGCTGGGAAGAGCTCGGCGCGCAGAGCTGGGCCTATGCGGACGTCCTGCCCTACTACAAGCGCATGGAGACCTCGCATGGCGGGGAAGCCGGCTGGCGCGGCACGGACGGGCCATTGCACGTCCAGCGCGGCCCCGTGACGAACCCGCTCTTCCACGCCTTCATCCAGGCGGGCAGCCAGGCCGGCTTCGAGCTGACGGACGACTATAACGGCTCCAAGCAGGAAGGCTTCGGCCTGATGGAGCAGACGATCCACGACGGCCGGCGCTGGTCGGCGGCGAACGCATACCTCCGCCCCGCCATGAAGCGGCCGAACGTTTCCCTCGTCCGCTGCTTCGCGCGGAAAATCGTCATCGAGAACGGCCGGGCGGTCGGCGTCGAGATCGAGCGGAACGGCGTCGTCGAAGTGGTGCGGGCGAACCGCGAGGTCATCGTCTCGGCCTCCTCCTTCAACTCGCCGAAGCTGCTGATGCTCTCCGGCATCGGCCCGGGCCAGCATTTGCGGGACATGGGGATCGAGGTGAAGGCGGACCGGCCGGGCGTCGGCGCCAACCTGCAAGATCATATGGAGTTCTACTTCCAGCAGGTCTCCACCAAGCCGGTCTCGCTCTATTCCTGGCTGCCGTGGTTCTGGCAGGGGGTCGCGGGCGCGCAATGGCTTCTCTCCAAGGGCGGGCTCGGCGCTTCCAACCAGTTCGAGGCCTGCGCCTTCCTGCGCTCCGCGCCCGGGCTGAAGCAGCCGGACATCCAGTACCATTTCCTGCCCGTCGCCATCTCCTACGACGGCAAGGCGGCGGCGAAAAGCCACGGCTTCCAGGTGCATGTCGGCTACAACCTGTCGAAGTCGCGCGGCAACGTGACCCTGCGTTCGGCCGATCCGATGGCCGATCCGGTGATCCGCTTCAACTATATGAGCCACGAGGAGGACTGGGCGAAGTTCCGCCATTGCGTGCGCCTCACCCGCGAGATTTTTAGCCAGAAGGCGTTCGACGAGTTCCGCGGCCCGGAAATCCAGCCCGGCGAAAAGGTGCAGAGCGACGAGGAGATCGACGCCTTCCTGCGCGAGCACCTGGAAAGCGCCTACCATCCCTGCGGCACCTGCCGCATGGGCGCGGCAAGCGACCCGATGGCCGTGGTCGACCCCGAAACCCGCGTCATCGGCGTCGAGGCCCTGCGCGTCGCGGATTCGTCGATCTTCCCGCACGTCACCTACGGCAACCTCAACGCCCCGTCGATCATGACCGGCGAGAAGGCAGCGGACCACATCCTCGGCAAGCAGCCCCTCCCCCGCTCCAACCAGGAGCCGTGGGTCAACCCGAGGGCGATGGTGAGCGACCGGTAGGCGACCGGACTCGTTCTCCAAGCCTCTCCTCCGGCCTGCCGGCCACCTTCTCCTTGGCTGCGGGGCGAAGGGGATATGCCGAGCCGGCTTCCCCAAACACTGTCGGTCCGTAAGGCACGTCCCCTCGCCCCGCTTGCGGGGAGAGGGTTAGGGTGAGGGGCAAAGCCAGTAGTCCCACCTCACCGAGAACGCCCCTATTTTCTACTATTTTTATAGAGTAATTTCAAAGCCTTCTTCCGCGGCAGGATTTCTGCCGGGGGGCCGAGATGGAGAGATATTTGCTCTCCCGCCCGAGGCTTTGGAAATCCGTTTTGCTGTCTTGGCGATGCGCGGGCTGCGATAATCCGGCCACTTCTCGCAAAGGCTTGGAAACGGAATGACTGTTCTTACCGGAAACGGGACCGCCGAGGCCCTGAACGACAAACTTGCCGGCCTCGACCTTGCCGGGCGCCTCGCGCTCGTGGCCGGGCTCGGCGGGCGTGCCGTCTTCACCACCAGCCTCGGCATCGAGGACCAGGTCATCACCGCCGCCATCGGCACCGAGCGCCTTCCCGTCGACGTCGTCACGCTGGAGACCGGCCGGCTGTTCAAGGAGACCGTCGACCTCATCGACGAGACGGAAGGCCAGTACGGCATCGCCATTGCCCGCTACGCACCCGTTCAGGACGATATCGACGCCTATGCGGCACAATACGGCCTCAACGGCTTCTACGAGAGCGTCGAGGCGCGGCACGCCTGTTGCGGCGTGCGCAAGCTGAAGCCGCTTGCGCGCGCGCTCGACGGCGCTTCCTTCTGGATCACCGGCCTTCGCCGCGGCCAGTCCGGCAACCGCGCCGAGACGCCCTTTGCCGAATACGACGCCGAGCGGAACCTCATCAAGGTCAACCCCCTCGCCGACTGGGACATCGACCGCATCAAGGCTTACGTCGCCGACAACGCCGTCCCGGTGAACCCGATGCATGCGCGCGGCTATCCTTCCATCGGCTGCGAGCCCTGTACCCGCGCCATCAAGCCGGGCGAGCCCGAGCGCGCCGGCCGCTGGTGGTGGGAGAACGACGAGAAGCGCGAATGCGGCCTGCACGTTCCCGAGGCCGCCGCCTCCCCCATCCCGGCCCCGAGCGCCGCCTGACCGACACCCCGCCCCTCCCAAGGCGCCCCATCCGGAGTAGAAGTTCCATGTCCGATATCCGCACCGAGGCGGAAGCGAAGCACAGCGCGACGCAGAAAGCCCCGCTCGATCCGCACCTGAAGGCGCTGGAAAACGAAGCGATCCATATCTTCCGCGAGGTCGCGGCCGAATTCGAGCGGCCCGTCATGCTCTATTCGGTCGGCAAGGATTCCTCGGTTCTTCTGCATCTTGCGCGCAAGGCCTTCTATCCCGGCCGCGTCCCCTTCCCGCTGTTGCACGTCAACACGGGCTGGAAATTCGCCGAGATGATCGCCTTTCGCGATGCCATCGTGAAGGAATACGACCTCGACCTCATCGAGCACATCAATCCGCGCGGCGCGGCAGAAAACGTCACGCCCTTCACGCACGGATCCTCCCGCTACACCGACATCATGAAGACCGAGGCGTTGCGCCAGGCGCTCGACGCCGGCAAGTACGACGCGGCCTTCGGCGGCGCGCGGCGCGACGAGGAGGCGTCCCGCGCCAAGGAGCGCATCTATTCCTTTCGCACGCCGGACCACCGCTGGGACCCGCGCAACCAGCGCCCGGAACTGTGGAACCTCTACAACGGCATGATCCGCCAGGGCGAGAGCGTGCGCGCCTTCCCCCTCTCCAACTGGACCGAGGTGGACATCTGGCGCTACATCCAGGCCGAGGACATCCCGATCGTGCCGCTCTATTTCGCGAAGAAGCGCCCCTATGTGGAGCGCGACGGCATGATGGTCATGGCCGAGGACCCGCGCCTCGAATTGCTGCCCGGCGAGGTGAAGCAGGAAGGCGTCATCCGTTTCCGCACGCTCGGCTGCTTCCCGCTGACCGGCGCCATCCGCTCCAATGCGACGACGCTCGACGACATCATCGCCGAGCTGGAGACGGCCACCGTCTCCGAACGCCAGGGCCGCGCGATCGACCGCGACCAGTCCGGCTCCATGGAAAAGAAGAAACGCGAAGGGTATTTCTGAGATGACCGTTTCCGCAACCGCGACCGCCCTGCCGGTCGAGCAGGCCGCCGTCGAACAGGCGCGCGCGATCCGCGATTCCCGCCCCCTTCGCCTCATCACCTGCGGCTCGGTGGACGACGGCAAGTCGACGCTGATCGGCCGCCTGCTGTGGGACACCAAGGCCGTCAAGGAAGACCAGGCCGCAACGCTCCACCGCGACAGCGGCAAGCAGAACGATCTCGGCCTGCCCGACTTCGCGCTGCTTCTTGACGGCCTCCAGGCCGAGCGCGAGCAGGGCATCACCATCGACGTCGCCTACCGCTATTTCTCGACGGACCGGCGCTCCTTCATCGTCGCCGACACGCCCGGCCACGAGCAGTACACCCGCAACATGGCGACCGGCGCCTCCACGGCGGACCTTGCCGTGCTCCTCGTCGACGCGCGCGCCGGCATCCTCGAGCAGACCCGCCGTCACGCCACCATCGCCACGCTGATGGGCATCCGCCAGTTCGTGCTCGCCGTCAACAAGATCGACCTGACGGGCTACGACCGCGCCCGCTTCGATGCGATCGCCCATGAGTTCCGCGAATTCGCGCTCACGCTCGGCGTCAAGCAGATCACCGCCATCCCGATGTCGGCGCTGAAGGGCGAGAACGTCGTCTATGACGGCGCCAGGGCCATGCCCTGGTACGACGGCCCGACGCTGGTGGAGACGCTGGAGAAGGCGACGACCCGCGCCGGCCAGACCGTCGGCTTCCGCCTGCCGGTGCAGCGCGTCTCGCGCCCCGGCGAAAGTTTCCGCGGCTACCAGGGCACGGTCGCCGGCGGCTCGGTGAAGCCGGGCGATTCGGTCGTCGTGCTGCCGTCGGGCATGGTGGCGAACGTCACCAAGATCGTCACCTTCGACCTCGTGCGCAACGCGGCCGTTTCGGGCGACGCCATCACGCTGGTGCTCGACCGGCAGGTGGACGTTTCCCGCGGCGACATGATCGTCGCCATCGACAGCCAGCCGATGACCGACCGCGGCTTCGACGCCCAGCTCGTCGCCCTCCAGGCGGACGGCATCGAGCCGGGCAAGCGCTACTGGCTGAAGAGCGGTTCGCGCCGCCAGCGCGTGCTGGTCGAGCCCGTCAGCCAGCTCGATCTTGCGACCTCCAAGTGGAATGCGGCCGAGCGGCTCGGCATGAACGCCATCGGCAAGGTGCACCTTACCTTCGACGAGCAGGCGATCTTCGATCCCTACGAGCAGAACCGCACGACCGGCGCCTTCATCCTGATCGATCCCGACACCAACAACACGGTGGCGGGCGGCATGATCACCGGCCGGCGCTCCGAGATCGGCGGCATCCACAAGGACGACCGCCGCGTGCTGCTGTCGCTGCCGGCCGACCTTGCGGACAAGATCATGGCGAGCGAGGCCTTCGCCAGCCGCCGCCAGGACGTCGACGTGCGCCACACCAGCGCCGGCCGCGCCGCCGAGCTGCTGGCCGATCTCGACGAATAGCCGGCACGCATCCGGACACGAAAAAGGGGCCGCAAGGCCCCTTTTGCATTTGCCGTTCCTGACGATCTCAGAAGAAGAAGTACCAGATCAGGATCACCAGAAAGAGCGGCACGCCCATCAACCAGAGAATCAAAGCCCGAGCCATGTCAATTTCCTTTCCTATTGGTCGGGCAAGGAATGCGCGAGCGGGCAAATGGTTCCGACGGGCGCGCGAAACGGCGGGCGGCAGCAAGGCCCGCCCCTCCGTTTCGCCCCGCCAAAAGGCCACCGCCCGCACCGTTCCGCCCCCTCCGGAAAAAATTCCACGGCGTCCCGGCGCTTTCCCCAACATTGCGAATTTTTTTGATATTTTGCGCTTGTCGAAACCGAAAGCCTGTTCTATACGAACCCCCGCTGGTCACGGAGTGTAGCGCAGTCTGGTAGCGCACCACGTTCGGGACGTGGGGGTCGAGTGTTCGAATCACTCCACTCCGACCAGCTAAGTCCTTCTAAATAAAGGACTTCCAGCCATCCCGAGGGCTGACAAAAGCCCTTCCGCACCAAAACTGACAGAAACTCTGACAGAAACCCCTCGTCGGCCCGTAACGAACGAGTCGAAGAATCCCTCCAAAGGGGGGGCCTTCCGGGCAGCGACTGGTGATCTAACTCATTAAGACTGATAACCGACCGCCCGACTTGGAGCTGGAAAATCACGAAAATCGGCCACTGCTCAATCCGGTCTGCTATGTATGAATGCGTCCCAGAAGCGGATGGCATTGTCGTTCCATCCTCCGGCACTTGTACCAACTCCTGCGTGAAGATTGAATTTGCGGTTCGATGCCATCCGGCCTTCGGCTTCATCCCAGCCTGATTTCACACGCACTTTACCAGGTTGCAGTCACCGAGTATCCTGATAGTCAAGATCGCAGCGTTACGCTCGAGACCCTCCAAAGCTTCACGGTGATACAAGCTTTGGCGGGAAAGCGAGCGCACAAGGTTGCTCCAAAGTGAAGGATTTTCCGGCCTTTTTCTGCTGAAAGTGGGGCTTATGCTCGCGTCATCGAAAGGAGACAGTCGATGACAACGAACGAACTATTAAAAAGATTGCAGAGCTGCCTACCAACGACCCTGCCATCCCGACATCGTTGCCGCTGAAACTTGTGACAATGATCGTCCGGTGGTGCCGCGGAATGTGTCAGTGGAAGGTATCTACTTTGGCCGATTTCGCCCGCGTGCCGGTGTCGACCGTGGAGAGGGTCGAGCGAGCCGAGAAAGTGTCGCCAGAAAACCACGACCGCATCGCGGTGGCGCTCGGGCAACCTCAACGCGCAGTGATTGCATTCCAAGCCAAATACTAATCTATTGGCACCGACTACATTTGCGATAGAATCGGGTTCTTTGGCATTCGTTTGGGGAAAAGCTTGAACCAGAAAGCCCATCAGCAGCCCTTTGAAGGCGGACCCGTTGACCAAACGTATCAAAGAAATTGGGACGGAAAGGCGTGGCAACGCCGCGCGCATCTTTTAGTCCAACTGCGTCATAGTGCACAGAACGTGCAAATTGTGCCGGACAGGGTCGGAGGAGACGCGGGTTTAGAATTTTTTACGACAGATGGTTGTCTCTATCAGTGCTACGCACCGGAAGAGCCGGGGAACACGGCAAAAGCCAGCAGTGCGATGAAGCAGAAGGCGACTCGCGACCTTCCCAAACTACGCGACAAGCAGCAAGTCATCGCTGCTATTCTGGCGGACCTGAAGTGCAATAGGTGGATATTATTCTGCCCATTCCTCGATGATAAAGCAGTAATCGCGCATGTACGTGCTAAAGGAGCCGAGATACGTAACCTTGGCTTGCCATTCTTATCGAACGATTTCGAGGCCCTCGTTCAATCGCAAGAGGATTTCGCAAACGAGATCGCGCAACTCCGACGGCTGCCTATCGGACCCGAGCTCATCATCTCGCCGACGACCGAAGAAGCCGTCGATTCCAAGGACAAAGAGTTGGTTCGAACGCTGGATGAGAAGCTTGGCCGAGCATTCCCCAAAGCCTCCGAGGCACGCCGGATTGGATTTCGAGAAGCCTACATCAAGAACCACATAAGGCGGGAGAACACGCTCGAAACACTGAAGACTGATCACCCAATCTTGTGGGAGCGGGCGTGGCAGACCATCAACGCCGAGGAGAATCGTCTCGAACTCTTGGGGGCGGCTGGAACAGCCTCACCAAGCGAGTATCTGCGTGAAAGCCTTGCGAGAATTGAAGTGGGACTAGCCAAGGATTTGCCGTCGGTGAGCGAATGCTCGGCCCACGGATTGAGACGCCTTTTGGTCACGTATTGACGGAATACCTTAGAGAGGTTGCTGACGGACCTTCCTTTCCGGTATTGAAGTCTTCCGTAGAAATTGAACTGAAGAACAATCGGAAAGAAACTCTGGCGGTCCATCGTGTGGTACGGGACGACACCGACACTCGTTTGGTTCGCGCGAAAATTACTGACGCCAACGGCTCGGAATCCCGGCGTGATTTCTTTCTTCACGACCCAGGATCGGTGCAACGCGAAGATGGTTTTCATAACTATCTGGCTCGTTTCATTGGGTGGGATTTACCGGAAGTCACCACATTCGATGGTCGGGAAATACCACTGTATCTCGCTGCAATTTTCCCCATGCTTTTCGTCGAACAGAAGCGGGGATGGTCGGCCATCCAGGGGCCGTTTCCAACATTTCTTAGAATTCAGGACACAGCTCGACGAGTCATGGAATTCTTGCTGGACCTCGACGTTGGCAATCGACGGCGACGGAGGCTTGAGCTGGAGAAGCAAATTGCCAGGTTGGAGATGGAATGGTCTCAGGCTCGGCAACACCTGACGTCAAGGCTGGGCAATCTCAGCCGCCTTCAAAATATACCGTCACGGCCTGTCGAAGACTTCTCTTCCGCGCCGTCGATAGGCGTAGAGGTGTACTTGGAAGAGGAATGGCTCGCACTCGAAGATGCCGTCGATTACACGAAGACGCAGGTTGACGACTTGGAGGCGGCCGAGCTGCAGCAGACCGAGGACTTGGTCCCAGCGCTGCGGAGTGAGCTTGCCGAGACGCAGGATGATGTTGCCAATCTGGAAACACGCGTCGACGAACTGAGACGCGATATGGCGATAACTCGAAGTGAAATTCATGGCTTTCAAAACCGCATTGCCGCCCTGAAGACCGACCTCGCGCGCAACCAAGATGCCCAAAAGCTGGAGAAATTTGGTTCTCGGCTCGGGAGAGCTGTATCCGAACACACCTGTCCAACCTGTCACCAAGAACTCGATGCAGAGCTCTTGCCCGTCGCCCAAGTCAAAGGCATGGCGATTGATGAGAACATCCGTTTCATTCGATCTCAGATTGATCTTTACAAAGCCAGCGCCAACGCCTCAGAGGTCGAGGCTAATAACCTTCGCTTGATGTATGACTCAGTCGCAACGGAGCTCTCGGAGAAATTGACCCGAATTCGCCAGCTTGGTGAGGCACTTCGTCGTCCGTCTGGCGCGACCGCCCGTTCATCAATTGAGCAGCTCGTCCGCCTTCAGGCCCGACTGAAGAGGTTTGAATCGATGCGAAGCGAAGCCGATGGGATGGTCGATAGATTTTCGTCCATCGCGGGCGCGCTCGACAAATTACGACCGGAGTTGGCGGCAGTCAAAAGCGACAACTTCAGCGACACAGACGTTGCCAAGATAGAATTCTTCGAAGAACGGCTTCAGAAGCGCCTAGTGAATTTCAGTTTCAAGACATTCCGCGCCGCCGAGATACATATTTCTCGTGAAGACTTTAGGCCGTTCGGTATTATCCGAGATAATACAGACGAGTATGTTAACCGGGAACTCGGCTTCGAAATGTCCGCGAGCGACGCGATCCGGATGAAATGGAGCTACTATCTCGCTCTCCTCGATGTTGCTTTGAAATTTGACACCAATCATCCTGGCTTCATCGCCTTCGACGAACCAGATCAGCAGGCAATCGAGAGCAAAGACGTCAAATCATTCCTCCTCGAGGCTGCCGTTTTCCGATCGAGCGCACAAATTCTTGTCGCCGCGACGGCAGAAAAGATTGCTGGGTTTGACGCTGAGCTAGCTGAGGCTGGGGCAAAAATTCTGGGATTCTCGGGGTACACCGTACGGCGCCACGGAGCTAGTGCGCTTTCAGGCGCGCGCTGACGACCTCTACGACCGCAATGGGGGTGCATGCCGTCATTCGAAACGCTAATTTGAAGGCATGTATATAACTGATAAGCAGAAATTATTTCCGCATCAGCGCGAAAAATCTGCAGGTGCCGAGCCTGAGTCTGAGGAAACGGAGATGTGTACGAACCAACTTTCCTACTGATTGCGGCAATGGTTTCCGGTCTCTGTTTCCGGCCGCGTTCTTCTTTATTTGCGACTCACATGGAACAGCTCGCCGATTATCTGGACGGCCTAGAGAGTTGGACCGCGAACCTCCTTCAGAAGAAGTTGGACATGGAGAGCGACGTGGAGAGGGATATGGAGAACGGCTATTTAGACTAAGCGAATCCGATCAGCTCATGAAGCGTCTCAATTCTTTTCACGGAGAGCAGCTTGCCAGTTCCAGAAGAATTCGAAGCCGTTCTGTTGGGAATAGATACGAGGGGCGAACCAACTACGTCCCATGCGATAAGCGCTGTGTTGGCTGGCGCTCGTAGCGCATTGAAGGACAAGATAGCGCAGGGCGGAGCGTGGCCGGATATGATCGCGTTTCAATTCCAAGAGGACGCGTCTCAGCAAGGCCCATGGCATACATATTTCGGGCCAATGGGAAGTTCCACTTATGAGAACGGCACGGTGGTATATAGCCCCGATCCCGATCAGTTGGATGGCGCGGTTATCGATCTCTGGGCTTCACGTGCACAGGCGCTTGCGCATCCGGTTCTCAAGGCGCGATACGCTGACCTTGTATGGGAGATGGGAAGACATGTCGATGGCCGCAAACGAGACGTCAGCTTTGCGAAGATAGCGGCTGACGCCTATGTTTCAGCGGTCGCCAATGGACTGTTGACCGAGCGCTATGAAATGGTCCCAGCCGCCTGCCGGGCGTTGGAACTGGCCCTATCCATCAATGACAAAGAGCGAGTTACGATAGCTCGTGATCTCTTGCTCGATCTCTTCCGCCGCGGCGTTGCCGATGGGAACCGCTGGAGCGCACCCTATCGTCGTTTGGCCGGCAACAAGAAGGCCGGACTGACCGATGCCCAAAAGCAAGAACTCATAGACGGACTGGAAACGATTTATGCCAACACCGGGTCTGGCCAACCCGGGTTCGATCCGTTCGGACAAAAGGATGCCGCAGACCTCCTTCTTCAGCACTACCGGAAGCTAGGCTCGAAGGAAGACTACATCAGGATCGCGAAAGGTGTTTCCGAGAGCTTCGAGACACTTTGCGGAAAGGCATCAGGTCTTCAGGGAATGTCGTGGTTTGAGGATGCCGTCGAATACGCTGAGCTCGCTGGAGACAAAGAAAACGCAAACCGACTGAAAATCGAACGCGAGAAGTCTATCGCTCGAGCTTCAGACGAAATGAAGCCTATGAGTTGGCAAACGAAGGTTTCCAAGCAGGACGTCGACAGCTTTGTCGAAGGTCTCGTCGATGACCATCTCGGAAATTCCCTTGCCCGTATCGCGAATGCTTTCGTGCCGAGGGTCGCTGACAGGCGTGAAAGCATGAAGCGAGAGTCACCCATCCTTTCGATGATCACCATGCAGATACTGGCTGACGATCAGCCGATTTATGGGGTGGCGCCGAGGACGTCATGTGCAATGTCGCGATGATGACCAGATTGCGAAAACTATCAAGACGCTCAAACGTGCTAGAGACAAGGTCGGGGCCGAGGTTAGGTTCTTCCGTCGTGAGAACACGAACAGGCTGCGCAACTGGGGCCGTCATCAGGGCGCAACGCATCGGTTCGATTTGGCGGCAGAAAAGGGTGTCATGGTCGTGTCGGCAGCGGCAGGTGTCTATCAGATACCTATCCCTGAAGCCGTTTGTAGTGTGACGCTGCCGAGGCTCGACGGCCTGTAGCCGATCATCTCGCACAACTCGTCGCCCGAGACGATCCCGATCACGCTTGCACACGTATCTGGGTATCAGGGTCGATGGAGGGTATCAGCAGGCAGACGTAGCGCCAGCAGATGGCCTCACCATACTGCCGCGTGAAGCCTCTGAAGCCGTCATCAATGGCCTTCTTGAGGTTGCGGAGTGCTCCGTCATCCATGTGCGGAAACTTATAAAACCAGTCCATGCGGTCCCCTTGTGATTCAAGCCGGCCCACGTCGTTGTTATCGTTCTCGATGAGCCGGTGTGATGCGGTGATCTATAGCGAGGAAGGAGGCCGCAATCGTCTCCATCCCGATGATTAGTACGGAGCTTCAACCCTCCCCATCGCCACGTACACCGTCTTCAGCTCCGAATAATGCTCCAGCGCGGCGAGCGAGTTCTCCCGCCCGAAACCGGATTGCTTGGAGCCGCCGAAGGGGATTTCCACGGGGGCGAGGTTGTAGGTGTTGATCCAGAGCGTGCCGGCCTCCAGACGGTCGACGACGCGGTGCGCGCGGGTGAGGTCGGATGTGAAGACCCCGCCGGACAGGCCGAATTCCGTGGCGTTGCCGCGTTCGATCACCTCGTCCTCATAGTCGAAGTCGAGCACGCACATGACCGGCCCGAATATGCTCCTTTGCGTCGAAAGCTTCATCGGAAGTGAACACGGTGGCGAGGGTGTCAAGCTGGAGCAGCTTGTGCGTATCACCGAGAACGGCGCGGTCCCGCTGAGCTCGTAGAACCAACACATGAAGGCTCAAATCTTAACCGCAAACCGCCTGCCGTGATCCTTCAAGGCCTACCTTCTTGCGCAGAACTGTTTTTCATGAAATAGTCTCGACAGGGATCGTTTTTCACAAGCAAGAATTAGATTTCATGGATTCTGGGCAGCGGAAGCCTTTTTCACAAGACGTAACCGTTTTTCACAGTCGCTGGCTACCGGAGGCCGCAACCCCTGTTGGCTATGCAGCGCTGATCGACGTTTATGATCTGAACGTGCCGATGCCCATCACACTCTCGGCGATCGGCCAACGTCATAAAGTCTATCAGGCGGATGGCTGGAACCTATATACGCCACGCCACCAGCCGGATGCCGACCTTGAGGGGCATCTTGTCTTTGCCCTGCGTTATGAAGGGCTCGATCTCGCTGTCCTGAAAACGCTGTTCCGTGCCACCGGCCCGGAACCGATCACTGCAATCGTAAAAATCTCCCCGACAGGTGCCTACGCGCGGCGGCTCTGGTTTCTCTATGAATGGCTGCTCGGCGAGCGACTGAACCTGCCCGATGCGACCCAGGGCAGCTATGCGCTCATCGTCGATCCGACGCGGCAATGGGCCGTCGATGCCACCACGTCGCCGCGGCATCGGGTCAAGAACAACCTACCAGGAACGCCGGCCTTCTGTCCGATGGTTTTTCGCACATCCACGCTTGATGCGTTTGTAGCTCGCGGCTTGGGCGACGAGGCACGGCGGCTTATCGCGGATGTACCGGCGGATTTGCTGGCGCGTACAGCCGCCTTCCTGCTGCTCAAGGATTCCCGCTCGAGCTTCGAGATCGAAGGCGAGGACCCGCCGCAGGATCGCATCCAGCGCTGGGGACAAGTGATCGGCGAGGCAGGCCGCCGCCCTATCGATCGTGTGGAACTGGAGCGCCTTCAGCGCATCGTCATTGGGGATGCGCGTTTCGTCCATCTCGGATTGCGCGCCGAGGGCGGCTTCATCGGCGAGCACGACCGCCTGAGCCGCACGCCGATCCCTGACCACATCAGCGCGCGGCATGAGGACCTGCCGACGCTGGTTGACGGGCTGACGGCTTTCGACCGTGGTGCAGCGCGGCATCTCGATCCGGTGCTCGCCGCGGCGGTTCTTGCCTTCGGCTTCGTGTACATCCATCCATTCGAGGACGGCAACGGGCGCCTGCACCGTTATCTCATCCACCATGTCCTGGCGGAACGCGGCTTCAACCCACCTGGCTTGGTTTTCCCCGTCTCGGCCGTCATCCTCGACAGGATCGAAGACTATCGCAGGGTTCTGGAGACCTATTCCCGTCGTCTTCTGCCACATATCCGCTGGCGGCCGACGGACCGAGGGAATGTCGAGGTGGAGAACGAAACCGCGGATTTCTACCGCTATTTCGACGCCACGCCGCATGCCGAATTCCTGTTCGAATGTGTCGCCCGCACGGTCGACGTCGACCTGCCGGCAGAGACTGCGTTCCTCAGGGCATATGACAGTTTCAAAGCACGGGTCCAGGCCATGATCGATATGCCGGACAGGTTGCTCGATCTGCTGTTTCGGTTCCTGCACCAGAACGACGGCAAACTCTCCAAGCGTGCCCGCGAACGCGAGTTCGCCGCCCTTACCAACGAAGAAGCCGTTCGTATCGAGGCTATCTACGAGGATACATGACCGTCCTCTCTTCGGTGTCTTGGAGACGGTGCGGCGTGCCCTCCTTCAGGCACGAGAAAGAGACGCAATTCAAGAACTCAGCACCCACATTCCATAGTTGAGTTCTTGATTTTTCAGCTGCGGTCACCACAACCATTAAAATGCCTCTTAAAAATTCAAGAACTCATATATTTTGTTGATTTCATTAATTAAAGAACCCGATTGCAACACTCGTCCGGAATCGAGGATGAACGCGGAATAGTTGCATAATTGGAGTTGACAGTTGCGGGGCCGGCCGTGTTTCTGAAACAGACAGAAACGACGTGGAGGCCGCGCATATGGATGATGAGGAACCCGACGACCTGGAACTCAGCCGGCGGATGCTGGCCGACCTTGAAGAGCTGAACGCTGACTTCCAGGCCGGCATGAACCGGCTCCTCACAAAGTTTCATACAGCCGAGGACGGTCTCAAGGTCGAGGCGATGGGCATGACTCCGAGAACCTTCGGCGATGATACTCCCCTGAAGCTCAAGGACGCAATCTACCTGCCGATCCTCGGCGGCGAGGTTCTGCGCAATGGCGCACGCATCGCCAGCCCCACGTTCAAGGTCAGTTCGCTCGATGGGGCAATCAAAGCGGGCCATCTCGAAGGAAAAATCATCCGCGGCAAGATGACCGTCACCGTGAAGGCGCTGCGTGACTGGCTCGAACGAGGCGCTCCGTCCTCCACCTCGACACCCGAAAGACCGCCGCAGACAGCCCTTTTGAAACGAAGGCCCGATGGACACGACCTACGATATGCAAATCGAAACCCGGACCACGCCCTGGAGCGCGGTCGTCTGCATGATGCTGACCTCCTTCGTGCTCGTCGCCTCGGAGTTCATGCCGGTGAGCCTGCTGACGCCGATCGCCGACGAACTGGCGATCACCGCCGGGCAGGCCGGACAGGCGATTTCACTCTCCGGCTTCTTCGCCGTCGTCACCGCGCTGTTCAGCAATGTCGTGCTCGCGCGCTTCGACCGGCGCACGGTGGTGCTCGCCTATACCGCCGTGCTGGTGATCTCGGGGCTCGCCGTCACCTTCGCGCCGAACTATCTCGTCTTCATGGCCGGTCGCGCGCTGATCGGCGTATCCATCGGCGGCTACTGGTCGCTGTCGACCGCCATCGTCGCCCGCCTCGCCTCCGGCCCGGACGTGCCGAAGGCGCTTGCCATGCTGCAGGGCGGCAGCGCGCTGGCGGCGGTCATCGCCGCCCCGCTCGGCAGCTTCCTCGGCGGCCTGATCGGCTGGCGCGGCGCGTTCTTCATCGTCGTACCGGCCGGCGCCGCCGCCTTCCTCTGGCAGATCGTCGCCCTCCCCCGCATGCCGGGCGGCGCGGGCAGCTCCATCGGCCGGACGTTCAGCCTCATGGGCAACCGTACCTTCGCCCTCGGCATGGCGGCGATGATCCTGTTCTTCATCGGACAGTTCGCGCTGTCCACCTATCTGCGGCCGTTCCTCGAGGACATCACCCGCCTCGGCATCAACGCGCTCTCGCTCGTCCTGCTCGGGATCGGGCTTGCGGGACTTGCCGGAACATGGCGCATTCCCTCCCTGCTGCGCGCCCACATGGCACAGGTCCTGATCGGGTTCCCGGCGATTCTGGTGGTCGTAGCGCTGGCGCTCATCGGCCTCGGTCCCTTCGCACTCACCACAACCGGGCTGCTGCTGCTCTGGGGGCTGCTCACCACCCCCATTCCGGCGGCCTGGACGACTTGGATGACGCGGGTTATTCCCGATCACTTGGAGGAAGGCGGGGCATGGTTCGTCGCGCTCATCCAGTTCGCCATCACCGCAGGAGCCTTCGCCGGCGGCCTGCTGTTCGACCACGCCGGCTGGTGGAGCCCGTTCGTATTAAGCGCGGTGGCAATGACGGGCTCCGCGACAATCGCGGTCGCCGTGGGCCGAGCGTCGAAATCCCGCGCCGGGACCGCTTAGGGGCCGAATGCGGACTGGCCGGTTTCCGCTGCACTTGCGCAAATAGCCGCCGTTCACCGGCCGACCCGTCCAAGATACTCGGCAGCTGGTTGAGCGTCCAGTGTCAGGCCATCCGTTCATCAAGTCTACCTGCCCACTCAGCGAACCGCTCGGCTTACCGGTACGAAACCAGCCTCGCCGCTTCTCAGAAATCCCAGTCCTCGTCCTCGGTCGCCACCGCCTTGCCGATGACGTAGGACGAGCCGGAGCCGGAGAAGAAGTCGTGATTCTCGTCGGCGTTCGGCGAGAGGGCGGAGAGGATGGCGGGGTTCACCCTGCAGGCCTCCGGCGGGAAGAGCGCCTCGTAGCCGAGGTTCATCAGCGCCTTGTTGGCGTTGTAGTGCAGGAATTTCTTGACATCCTCGGTAAGGCCGACGCCGTCATAGAGCTCCTCGGTATATCTGGCTTCGTTGTCGTAGAGCTCCAGCAGCAGGTCGAAGGCGAAATCCTTGATCTCCTGCCGCTTTTCCTCCGAAAGCCGCTCGACGCCGCGCTGGAACTTGTAGCCGATGTAGTAGCCGTGCACGGCCTCGTCGCGGATGATGAGGCGGATCATGTCGGCGGTATTGGTGAGCTTGGCGCGGCTCGACCAGTACATCGGCAGGTAGAAGCCGGAATAGAACAGGAAGCTTTCGAGGAAGACGGAGGCGACCTTTCTCTTCAGCGGATCGGCAGAGGCGTATTGCCCCATGATCAGCGCGGACTTCCTTTGCAGGAACTCGTTCTCCTCCGACCAGCGATAGGCATCGTCCACGTCGGGCGTCAGGCAGAGCGTGGAGAAGATGGAGGAATAGGAGCGTGCGTGGACCGCCTCCATGAAGGAGATGTTGGAAAGCACGGCCTCCTCATGCGGCGTGACGGAATCGGCCATCAGCTTGACCGCGCCGACGCCGTTCTGGATCGTGTCCAGGAGGGTGAGGCCGGTGAAGACGCGGATGGTCAGCTTCTGCTCTTCCGGCTTCAAGGTCGCCCAGGACGGAATGTCGTTGGAGAGCGGCACCTTTTCTGGCAGCCAGAAATTTCCCGTCAGGCGGTTCCAGACCTCGAGGTCCTTGTCGTCCTCGATGCGGTTCCAGTTGACGGCGCGCACGGCGGAGGCTGCCTTCGGGGCCTTGGTCTTCGTTTGGATGTTCATTCTGGTCACCGGATGTCAGAGGGCGCAGGAGACGCAGCCCTGCACTTCCGTGCCGGACAGCGCCATCTGGCGAAGGCGGATGTAGTAGATGGTCTTGATGCCCTTCTTCCAGGCGTAGATCTGCGCCCGGTTGATATCGCGGGTCGTCGCCGTATCGCGGAAGAACAGCGTCAGCGACAGGCCCTGGTCGACGTGCTGCGTGGCCGCCGCATAGGTATCGATGATCTTTTCCGGGCCGATCTCGTAGGCGTCCTGATAGTAATCGAGATTGTCGTTGGTCATGTAGGGGGCCGGATAATAGACGCGGCCGATCTTGCCCTCCTTGCGGATCTCGATCTTCGAGACGATCGGGTGGATCGATGAGGTCGAATGGTTGATGTAGGAGATGGAACCCGTCGGCGGCACGGCCTGCAGGTTCTGATTATACAGCCCACCCTCCATCACGGCCGCCTTCAGTGCCAGCCAGTCGTCCTGCGCCGGTATATGGATACCCGCCTTTTCGAACAGTTCGGCCACGCGCGGGGTCGCCGGCCTCCACTCGATTTCGGTATACTTGTCGAAATACTCGCCCGAGGCATACTTCGAGTTCTCGAAACCCTTGAAGCTCTGGCCCCGCTCGACCGCCAGCCGGTTCGACGCCCGGATCGCGTGATAGGTTACCGTGTAGAAATAGATATTGGTGAAATCGATGCCTTCCGGCGAGCCGTAGAAGACGCGTTCGCGGGCCAGATATCCATGCAGGTTCATCTGGCCGAGGCCGATCGCGTGGCTTTCGCCGTTACCCTTGGCAATGGACGGGACGGCGGAAATGTCGCTCATGTCGGACACGGCTGTCAGCGCCCGGATCGATGTCTCGACCGTCTTGCCGAAATCGGGCGAATCCATAGCGGCGGCGATATTCAGCGAGCCGAGATTGCAGGAAATATCCTTCCCGATATGGCGGTAGCTGAGGTCTTCCTCGTACGTGCTGGCGTCGCTTACCTGCAATATCTCCGAGCACAGGTTGCTCATGCTGATACGGCCGGCGATCGGGTTCGCCCGGTTCACCGTGTCTTCGAACATGATATAGGGATAGCCGCTTTCGAACTGGATTTCCGCGATCACCTGAAACAGTTCGCGCGCCTTGATCTTCTTCTTGGTTATCCGATGGTCCGCAACCATCTCGTGATATTTCTCGGTAACGGAAATGTCGCTGAAGGGGCGGCCATAGACGCGTTCCACGTCGTAAGGCGAAAACAGGTACATATCCTCGTTGTTGCGGGCCAGTTCGAACGTGATGTCGGGAATGACAACGCCCAGCGACAGGCTCTTGATGCGGATTTTCTCGTCCGCATTCTCACGTTTCGAATCCAGAAAACGCATGATGTCCGGGTGGTGTGCATGCAGGTAGACGGCACCGGCCCCCTGCCGGGCGCCGAGCTGGTTTGCATACGAGCACATGTCCTCCAGCAGCTTCATGACCGGGATCACGCCGGAGCCCTGTCCTTTCATGAAGCGGATCGGGGCTCCCACTTCGCGAAGGTTCGTGAGGCAATAGGCGACCCCTCCACCGTTCGCGGACAGATCGAAGGCCGAGGCAATCGCCCTCGATATCGACTGCTTGTTGTCTTCGATGCGCAGCAGGAAACAGGAGATGAGTTTCCCGGCCTGTCGTTTTCCGGCGTTGAGGAACGTCGGCGTCGCCGGCTGGAAGCGGCCGGCAATGATCTCATCGACAAGGTCGCGGGCAAGCTGCTCGTCTCCACGCGCCAGCGCCAGCGCGACCATGCAGATACGGTCCTCGTACCGTTCAAGGTAACGTTTTCCGTCAAACGTCTTCAATGTGTAACTGGTGTAATATTTGAACGCGCCGAGGAAAGTCGGAAAGCGAAACTTCTTCGCATAGGCGCAGTCGAACAGGTCGCGGACGAAATTGAACGAATACTGATCCAGAACGGCCTGGTCGTAATACCCTTCGCAGACCAGATAGTCGAGCTTCTCGCGCAGGTTATGGAAGAACACGGTATTCTGGTTCACATGCTGGAGAAAATATTGCTTGGCTGCCTGCCGGTCCTTGTCGAGCTGGATTTTTCCATCCTCGTCATAAAGGTTCAGCATCGCGTTCAGCGCGTGATAGTCCAGCGCGGTGATTTCCGGCGCCTTTGCCGGCTCTTCGAGAGTCATCGTGTCCAAAATCGTTCCAGTCCCTGTCTGACGTTGTCGACATCCTCATCCGTGCCGAGCAATTCGAAACGGTAGAGGAACGGCACGGCGCATTTCGCGGCGATGATGTTGCCCGCGACGGCGTATCCGATGCCGAAATTGGTGTTGCCCGCCGCGATCACGCCGCGGATCAGGCTGCGGTTCACCGGGTTGTTGAGAAAGCGGACGACCGGCTTCGGCACCGCCCCCTTCTCGCCGCCTCCGCCATAGGTGGGCGAGACCAGCACGAAAGGGTCTGCGACCTCCGGCGGCGCCTCGCTCGCATCGACCGGCAGGCGCAGGGCCTCGATGCCGAGCTTCTCCACGAAACGGCGGGTGTTTTCCGACCGGCTGGAGAAATAGACGAGCGCGGCCATCGACCGGGCTCAGCCGAGCGCGCTGATCATGTCCGGGCGGAAGCCCGCCCAATGCCGCTCCCCGGCAATGACGACCGGAACCTGGCGATAGCCGAGCCCCTGGACGAGGGCATAGGCCTCGGCATCCTCGGAGATATCGACGACGCTGTAGTCGATGCCCTGGCGATCGAGCGCACGGGTGGTCGCGGTGCACTGGACGCAGGCGGGCTTGGAATAGACGGTGATGGACATGGCTTTCCTCGTGATTGGCTATGGGCGTGGAAAATCGTCCGGCCATCCGCCGATGGCCGCCCGATGGAGGGAAAAGGGATGAATGGCCGCCTCGTGGAGGCAGCACGCGAAACGCCGCTACTCGCGCGGATAGGCTGGAAACAGGATCTGCATGACTTCACCCCGAAGCGATTCATGCGGGGCGTTCGGGAGACGTGGCGGCATCATCGCGCAACCAACGCTCGCCTGCCGGACACCCCGCCCGTGGACGTTCATGGACGAGGCAGGTCTCCTGGCTTGCGGGTCGCGGCATCCGTCCGCCTTCCCAAGGCATTTGCGCCCCAGTGGCTTCTTCGAACGAATGCTCGCCGCTTACAGTTGCGGGGGCAGCTCCGGATTGTCGCGGCCATCATGGCCGCCCCGGATTCCCGTCTTAGCCTTCGATCCTTTCGAATCGAAGGAACCTCGAACACTAGATATAGTAGACGAGGTGAAAAATGCGTCAACGGCTATGATAGTTTATCAACGGTTTCATGACGGCCGAGCGGCGCCGGGATCTGGCGCCAGGTCTCGCTGCGCGGCAGATTGGAATGGGTGACCGTGCCGTCGATGCGGATGAAGGGGGCGGTTCCCGCCCCCTTCGATGTATCGAGGCTACTTCTTGCCGCCCCAGCGTTCCGGGTAGCCCGGCAGTTCCTGGCAGCCGCAGAGGCTGTAGTGCAGCGGCGGCATGCGCTCGTCGACGAACTTGGCGAGCACGTCCTCGGTAATCGCCGGCTGCGGCAGGACCCATTCGGGACCGGGAACCTCTTTGCCATCCAGCACGTCGAGGGCCGCGATGACGGCCGTGCGCCATTGGTAGGTCGGATAGGACGGGCCGATCGCCGTCAGCTTTTCCGACTGCCACTTGCGCAGGAAGTCCTGCTGGTCCTCGCCGCTGATGACGGGATAGGGAAGCCCGGCATCCTCGAAGGCTTCGAGCGCCGCCGTCGCCGTATCGCCGGCATCCATCCAGACCGCGTCGATCTTCTCGCCGCGGTTGATGTAGTCCTCGACGATGGACTTGGTCTTCGCCCGGTCGCTGCCGGTGAATTCCGAGCCGATCACGTTGATGCCGGCCTCGTCGAAGATGGTCTTGGCGGCCGAATAGCGGGTCTCCAGCACGTCGACGCCCGGCATGATGCGCAGCGCCAGCACATTGTCGCCCTTCTTCAGCTTGCTGGCGATGAACTCGCCCGAGGTGATGCCGAAGCCGTAGCCGCCGACCGGGTGGATATAGGTCACCGGGCAACTCGTATTGACGCCGCGGTCGAAGACCACGACCGGCAGCTTGCCGCAGGCTGCTTCCACCGCCGGGGTGAGCGCCGCCGTCGTGTTGGGCGAGACGATCAGCGCATCGCACTTGCCGCCGCTGACGAGGGCCTCGATGTCGGAGATCTGCTTGTCGTCCTTGCCCTCGGCATCGACGACGATCAGTTCCTTGAGGCGGTCCTTGTGCAGCTCGGCCTCGGCATTGAGGTTGTTGAGGCCGACGACACGCCAGGGGTTGAAGACGCCGGCATTGGAGAAGCAGAGCGTCACCTGCCCGTCCTTCTTGTATTTCGCCGTATCGACCATGCCGTCGCCGAGATGCTGCGCCCATGGCTGGCCTTCCGGCCCCTGCGGCGTCATCGAAAGCTGCTCGCGCTGCTTCTTGAACTCGGCCGGGTCGTTGAAGTCCTGCGCAAGCGCCTGCCCGGCGAATGTCAGCGCCACCGTCGTCGCCAGAAGTGTCCTCAGTGTCATGTCTTCCTCCTCCAGAATGCCGGTCGCACCGGCGGTTGATGCTATATGTCCGGTCAGGTGCGCCGCCGGGTGCGCCATACGCTCGCGCCCACCGCGGCGATCAGGATCAGGCCCTGGATGCTGTCGCGCAGCGCCTGCGGCAGGCCGATGAGATTGAGCAGGGTGAAGAGCGCGAAGAGGCTGAGCGCCCCGAACACGGCGCTCCAGATGGAGCCGCGCCCGCCGAGAAGCTGCGCGCCGCCGATGACGCAGGCGGCGATCGCCTGCAGCTCCAGCCCCTCGCCCGCATTGACGGAGACGCCGGAAAAGCCGCCGATCAGGATGCCGGCCGTCACCGCCGATACCGCGGAGACCACGAAGGCGAGGATGCGCGTTGCGGCAACCGGCGTCCCGGCCAGCTCCGCCGCCCGCGGATTGTCGCCGACGGCAAGCGCCCGCTTGCCGTAGACCGTGCCGCTCAGCCCCCACCAGCCGAGCGCCACGAAACCTGCAAGAACGATGGCCGCGAGCGGCAACGCACCGAGGACGGGAACGTCGCGCCAGACCAGACGGCCGAGATTGCGGAAATTGTCCGGCAGGTCGCCGCGTGCCGCCCCGCCCGACCAGGCGAGCGCCAGCCCGTTGACGGTGAGCATGGTGCCGAGCGTCGCGATGATCGAGGGCACCTTGAGGAAGGCGACGACGAGACCGTTTAAGAGGCCGACGGCGATGCCCATGACATAGAGCATGCCGAGGACGGCCCAGGTCGCCTCCGGATCGCCGTTGATCAGGATCGAGGCGGCGAGCACGACCAGCGTTGCGACCGCTCCCATGGAAAGGTCGAAGCCGCCCGTCAGGATGACGTAGAGCTGGCCGCAGGCGAGGATGACGAGCGGCGCGGCGCGCCGCAGGAAATTCATGAAGAGGCCCGGCTCCAGATAGTTCGGCTGGATGAAGGCGATGCCCGCATAGAGCGCGAGGAAGATCACGAGGCCCGCATTGACCGCAATGCGCGCCGGGCGGCGAAGGGAGGAAGAGGTCTGCGGGACCGGGCTCATGCGACATGCCCCTTCGTGCGGACGGCATGGACGGCGACGGCGGCGATCACGATGGCCCCGCGCAGCACCTGCTTGAGGAAGGCGTCGATGCCGAGCATGTTGAAGCTCGCATCGAGGCTGGCGAAGAGCAGGACGCCCGCCAGCGTGCCGGCGACGCCGCCCTTGCCGCCGGCAAGGATCGTGCCGCCGATGACCGTCACCGCGATGGATTCGAGGTCGTAGATGCCGTCGCGGCCGATCCAGGGCGTGCCGGATTGCAGCCGCGCGGCGAGATAGAGCCCCGACGCGCCGGCAAAGAGGCTGGCGACCACATGGGCGGACAGCGTGACGCGCTCCGTGCGGATGCCGGCGAGCCGCGCCCCGTCGGGATTGCCGCCGACGGCATAGATGCGCGCGCCGAACAGCGTGCGGTCGAGCACGAAGGCGGCGGCGAGCGAAAGGGCGGCAAGCAGCAGGATGGAATAGGACACGTCCAGCACGCCGCCATAGGCGACGACCTGGAATTCCCGCGCCACCGCGCCTTGCAGCATGCCGAACGCGGCGGCGAGCACGCCCTGGATGACGAGCCCCGTGCCGAGCGTCGCGATCAGCGGATTGATGCCGCCATAGGCGACCAGTGCGCCGTTGACGAGCCCGACCGCGAGGCAGAGCCCAAGGCAGATCACGATGGCCGGCAGGATCATCGCCGGATCGCCCTGCATGATATGCGAGGCGAGGACGGCGACGGCGCTGATGAGCGCGGCGACCGAAAGATCGATCGACCCGACGAGGATCACGAAGGTCTGGCCGACCGCGACCAGCCCGAGGGCCACCATGCGCTGGAGAAGGCCGACGATGCCCTGTCCGCTAAGCTGGGCGGTCTCGCCGGTCGCAAGCGCGACCACGACGAAGAAGCCGATGGAGAGCCCGGCCAGCAGCACGGCAACGGAGAGGCCCGGAGCGGCCGGCTTCGGCTTCACGCTATCCGTCGTCATGCGCGTGCCTCCCCTTGCGGTGCATCCGCAAGGCCGAGGGCGAGATGCATGACGTCCTCCTCGCTCGCGCCTCTCGGCAATTCGCCGGACAGGCGGCCCTGATGCATGACGAGGATGCGATCGGCGATGCCGATCAGTTCCGGCATGTCGGAGGAGATCACGACGATCCCGTGGCCGGAATCGGCAAAACCGCGCATCGCCTCGTAGATCGCCGCCTTGGCCGCGATGTCGATGCCGCGGGTCGGCTCGACGAAAACGAGGATATCGGAGGCTTGCGCCAGCCAGCGCACGATGATCGCCTTCTGCTGGTTGCCGCCGGAGAGCGTGCCGACCTCCTGGCCGAAATCCCCCGCGCGAACATCCATGCCGTGCAACCGTTCGTCGATGGCGGCTGGCGCGAAGGCGCCGCGCTCGGGCCGCGTGAAGAGGCCAATCATGGAGCGCAGGGTCAGGAGCGCGTTGTCGCGCACGGACTGGCGCAGCGCGAGCCCCTCGCGCTTGCGGTCGCCCGGCAGGTAGCCGATGCCGGCGGCCGTCGCCTGGCGGGGCGTGCGAAGGACGACCGGCCTGCCACGCAGCGCGACCGCACCGCCGGAGAAGGGCGCATCGCCGACCAGCGCCTGCGCCAGCGCGCCCTTGCCGGAATCTTCGAGGCCCGCCACGCCGACGATCTCACCGGCCCGCACGCTGAGGGCGATGTCGCGCAATGCCGCATTCGCCCCGCCCTCGACGGCAAGGAGGACCGCACCCGGCGCGCAGGCCGGCGGCGCCGGATAGAAATCCTTGAGGTCGCGGCCGACCATCGCCCGCACGATCTCGCCGATCGGGGCGGCCTCGCGCGGCCGCGTCCAGACCTTCCTGCCGTCCTTGAGAACGGTGATGCGGTCGGCGATGGCCGTGACCTCCGGCATGCGGTGGGAGATGTAGACGATCGACACGCCCTCGCCCTTGAGGGTCCGCACCAGCTCCAGCAGCGTGCGGCTGTCGCGCTCGTCCAGCGCCGCCGTCGGCTCGTCCATGACGAGGATGCGCGCATCGAGGAGAAGCGCCTTGGCAATCTCCACGAGCTGCTGCGTGGCGATGGAGAGGGAGGAAACGAGCGCATGCGGATCGATCTGCGCCCCGACGCGGCGAAGGAGCGCTGCCGCCTTCTCCTGCATCGCCGCCTTGTCGAGGATGCCGCGCCGGGCGATCTCGCGCCCCATGAAGATGTTTTGCGCCACCGTGCGGTGGGGCAGCAGGCTGAGTTCCTGGTGGATGATCGAGATGCCCGCTTCCGCGGCCTGCCTTGGATGGGTGAAATGCACGGCCTTGCCGTCGAGACGGATCTCGCCGGCATCCGGCCGATAGCTGCCGCCGAGGATCTTCATCAGCGTCGACTTGCCGGCGCCGTTCTCGCCGCAGATCGCATGGACCTCGCCCGGCAGGCAGTCGAAATCGACGCCGTCGAGCGCGCGCACGCCCGGAAAGACCTTGCTGATGGCGGACATGCCGAGGGCGGGAGCAGCCGTCATGCCAGCCGCTCTCCCGCCGCCGCCCATTCGCGGCGAATGAAGGCGACGCTCTCGGCGAAGAGGCTGTCGAGATCGTCGAAAAGATCGCGCCAAACCCGCGTCGCGCCGGCAAGCTCCGGCAGGGCGCGGCCAAAGGACTCGACGGTCAGCCAGCCCTCGTAGTTGCAGCGGCGCAGCGCATCGAAATGCGCGGCGAAAGGCACATGGCCGGAGCCGGGAACGCCGCGGTCGTTTTCCGAGACATGGAAATGGTTGATCTCGCCGTGATAGCGCTCGTAGGTGGCCGGCGGGTCCTTTTCCTCGATATTAGCGTGGAACGTGTCGAACATGTAGCCGTAGTTGGGATGGTTGACGGCACGGTAGATGGCCGAGGCCTCAGCGATGGTCGACATCATGTAGCATTCGAAGCGGTTGACCGCTTCCGCCGAAATGCGCACGCCCGCCGGGGCCGCGTATTCCGCCATCGCGCGCATCGCCTCCACGCAGCGGCCCGTTTCCTCCGGCGTCGGCCCGAAGCCCGTGAAGACGCCGACGGGCGAATGAAGGGGACCGGCAACGATCTCGCCGCCCATCGCGGCCGTGCAGTCGACGATCCAGCGATGGTGGTCGCGCGCCTTCGCGCGCACCGCCGGATCGGGGCTGACGGGATTGGCCTCGGGCGTCGCGACGGCGGCCGCGCCCGCCGTCAGGCCGATATCGGCAAGGAGCCGGCCGAGCGCCGCATAGTGCTCGACCTTGCCGGAGAAGACCGGGACCTCCACCGCGTCGTAGCCGAGCGCCTTCAGCCGTTCGAGCCGGCGCGCGTGCTGCATGCCGATATCCGCGCCGATGACGAGCAGGTTGAATGCGACTTTCACGGATGTCCTCCCCTTCGCCGCGCCGGCCTCTCCCACCGGCATCCGCGACACGCGCCACAATGGCAGGCTTGACTCGGCAATTCTTGCGGACGACAACAGTGGTAAATTTCTTAAGTCATTTTGTGTTGGGAGGCGCGACATGAACAGACACGCGGTGATTTCGCCGGCCGACTACCGGCCCTCGGTCTTCCGCCAGCCCGACTCCGTCATGTATGCCGACAACTGCAAGGAGTTGCAGGCCGCCGCCCGGCGCGGCGAGGTCGAGCTTCACGCCTGGACGCGCGGCAGCTATCCCGGCACTTCGCTCGGCGAGCGCCTGCCGGGCATCCGCACGGTCGGCTTCTGGGATGCGCGCCACGGCCAGTCCTGGGGGCTCGGCCGGCATTGCAACGAGGGCTTCAAGATCGCCTATCTCGCCCGCGGCAGCCTCGACCTCGTCGTGGACGAGCGGACTTATGCGCTGCAGCAGGGCCAGTTCATCGTCATCCGCCCCTGGCAGCTGCATTCCATCGGCGATCCGAATGTCGGGCCGAGCCGGCTCTTGTGGATCATCCTCGATGCAGGCCTGCGCCGGCCGAGCGAGACGCCCGACTGGCCGGACTGGCTCGTCTTCTCCAAGGCGGAGGCGGCGCGCCTCGCCGATATTCTGACGCAGAACAACCAGCCGGTCTGGGATGGCGGCGCCGAACTCTGCCGCGTCTTCGAGGCTATCCCCTCCATCCTGCTCGACCGCAGCCCGGAGGACGGCGAGACGCGCCTGAAGGTGGCGATCAACGCGCTGATGCTGAGCCTGATCGACCGAATGAGCGAACAGGTGCCGACGCTCGATCCCGATCTTTCCACCTCGCAGCACACCGTCGCGATCTTCCTGCGCCGCCTCGCCTACGCGCTGGAGGAGGACTGGTCGCTGGAAGGCATGGCGGAGGAATGCGGCCTCTCGCGCACCCGCTTTTCCGACTATTGCAAGAAGCTCACCAACATGACGCCGCGCCAATATCTCCAGCACCTGCGCCTCGAGCAGGCCTCGCGCCTGCTGCAGGACCCGCGCAAGACCAGCGTGACGGAGATCGCACTGAGCTGCGGCTTCAATTCGAGCCAGTATTTCTCGAACGCCTTCAAGAAGCGCTACGGCCACTCCCCGAGCAGCTACAGATAGAAACCGATCCGTCCCGAGAGGAACGGCAACCCGCGCCGAGCGCGAAGAAAAGCAACGCGACGGCGAAGCTCTCGTGCGAACCGGCGGCTGCGAAAAGCCTGGTGACGGCCACCGCCTCGAACAGCAGGCAACCGGCCGCGCGGCGGGAGGTTGAACTAGCGGACCGAGAGCCCCGCTCCTTCCTCCACGCCACCGATCACCGCCGCATCGAAACCATGCGCGCGAAACACGTCGAGAACCGCGGGAACGGAAGGAGACGCACAGGCGACGAGCAGGCCGCCGCTGGTCTGGGGATCGCATATCAGCGCGCGATCCAGGGCGCTCATCTCCCGCAAGAAGCTCACCTGCCCGCCATAGCTCGCCCAGTTGCGTCCCGACGCGCCCGTGACGAAGCCGGCGGCAGCGAGATCGCGGACGCCTTCGAGGATCGGCACGGCGGACCAGTCGATCTCCAGCCGGCAACCCGAGCCGCGCGCCATCTCCAGCGCGTGGCCGGCAAGGCCGAAGCCGGTGACGTCGGTTATGGCGTGCAAACCGTCAAGCCGCGCCAGATCCGGCCCCGGCGTGTTGAGACGTGTCGTCGTGTCGATCATGCGGGCATAGCCCGCCGCGTCAAGCGCGCCCTTCTTCAGCGCGGCGGAGAAGATGCCGACGCCGAGCGGCTTGCCGAGGACGAGCACATCGCCCGGCCGGGCGCCGGCATTGCTCTTGACGTGGGCGGGATCGACAAGGCCGATGGCGACGAGGCCGTAGATCGGCTCGACGGAATCGATCGTGTGTCCGCCCGCGATAGGAATGCCCGCCGTCCGGCAGGCCGTCGCCCCGCCGTCGAGGATCGCGCCGATGGTGGCGGTGGAGAGCACATTGACCGGCATGCCGACCAGCGCCAGCGCGAAGAGCGGCGTGCCGCCCATGGCATAGACGTCGCTGATCGCGTTGGTCGCGGCGATGCGGCCGAAATCGTGCGGATCGTCGACGATGGGCATGAAGAAATCGGTCGTCGCCACGACGGCCTGGCGGTCGTTGAGCTTGTACACGGCCGCGTCGTCCGAGGTCTCGATGCCGACCAGCAGCTCCGGCGGCACCGGCAGCGGCGCCTGCCCGCGCAAAATCTCCGAGAGCACGCCGGGCGCGATCTTGCAGCCGCAGCCCCCGCCATGGGCAAGCGAGGTGAGGCGCGGTTCGGCGGAAACGGCGGTATCGGACATGGCTTGGAACTCCCTTTTCGAACGGTCGGCGGCGGGCGCCGCAGCGGCGATCATGGCCCATCGTTTCACCCAAGACCATGACTTTCGCATGAAATCCGGCCTGGACGAGGAGCGCGCCGAGGACATCACCTCGCACGGCAAGGACAATGCCGGCAAGAAGGTGGTGTTCTGGCGCATGGCAACGCCGATCGCCGTTCTCGTCGCCACGGGCGTCATGATCCGGGCGGGGTATTTTCCCCATCTCGTGTCGATCGCGATGACGCGCGGCACCGCCGCCGGCGGCCCGGCGTTCCGCCACCATCGCAAATGGCTGCGCGAACCGGCTGGACGCCAGCGCGCCGGCCCGTCAAAATAGCCGGCGTGAACGACGCATCGCCGGAGACCCCATGGCGGAAGACCTGCAACCCGACCCGTCGCCGACCGGCGGCGTGCCCAAGCCGCCATCGGCCGTCCTGCCGGATCCGGTCGAACCGTTCCGGACGCGTGCCCGCCGCGTCGCCGTCCTCACGGGCATTTCCCGGTTCACCTCCCATCTCGCAGGCTATTGATGCAGGATTTTCGCGTGCTTCCCTCCGTGGACCAGTTGCTCACCGCGCCCGAGGGGCTGGCGCTCATCGAGGCGCACGGCCGCCTTGCCGTCACCGCCGCGGTCCGCGCGCGGCTCGAAACGGCGCGGGCAAAAATCCGCGACGGTGAAAACGGCGCGGCCCTTGCGGCCGACCTGCCGCGCAGGATCGCCGAAGACCTCGCCGCTGCCGCCCGCTCCGGCCTCCGTCCCGTGCTGAACCTCACAGGCACGGTGCTGCACACCAATCTCGGCCGTGCCATCCTCGCCGAAGAGGCCATCCGCGCCGCGCTGGACGCCATGGCCAACCCGCTGGCGCTGGAATTCGACCTTGACGGCGGCGGGCGCGGCCAGCGCGACGATCACCTGCGCGGGCTTCTTCGCGAGCTGACCGGCACGGAGGACGCAACCGTCGTCAACAACAACGCCGCCGCCGTGCTGATCGCCCTCAACACGCTTGCCGAGGGCCGCGAGGCGATCGTCTCGCGCGGCGAGCTGATCGAGATCGGCGGCGCCTTCCGCATGCCCGACATCATGGCCCGGGCCGGTGCCAGGCTCGTCGAGATCGGCACGACCAACCGCACCCATCCGCGCGACTACGAGAGCGCGATCGGTCCGCAGACCGGCGTTATCCTCAAGGTCCACACGTCCAATTACCGCATCGAGGGCTTTACCGCCGAGGTGCCCGCGCCGAAGCTGGCGCAGATCGCGGCCACGGCCGGCGTGCCGCTTCTCAACGATCTCGGCTCCGGCTCGCTCGTCGATCTCTCCGCCTTCGGCCTCCGGCGCGAGCCGACCGTGGCGGAGGCCGTTGCGGAGGGCGCAGACCTCGTCACCTTTTCCGGCGACAAGCTGCTCGGCGGCCCGCAGGCCGGCTTCATCGTCGGCAGGAAGGACCTCATCGCCGCGATCAACCGCAATCCGCTAAAACGCGCCGTGCGGCTCGACAAGATTCGCATCGCCGCGCTCGAGGCGACCCTAAAACTCTACCGCGATCCCGACCGTCTCGCCGAACGGCTGCCGACCCTGCGCCTGCTCGCGCGCCCCGAGGCCGACATCTGCGCGCAGGCCGCCCGCCTTGCGCCGGCCGTCGAGGCCCTGCTTTCCCCGCACGGCTTTTCCGCCGCCGCCTGCGCCTGCAAGAGCCAGGTCGGCTCCGGCGCGCTGCCCGTCGATACGATCCCGAGCGCCGGCCTTCGGCTGACCGGCGCGGGCGGCGATGCGCCGGACCGGCTGTCCGCCCGGCTGCGCGCGCTTCCCCTGCCCGTCATCGGCCATATCCGCGACGGCGCGCTGATCCTCGACCTGCGCTGCCTGGAGCGGGACGAGGCGCTGCTTGTCGCGCTGGCCGCGCTATGATCGTCGGAACCGCGGGGCATATCGACCACGGCAAGACCGCGCTCATCAAGGCGCTGACGGGCACGGACGCCGACCGCCTCGCCGAGGAAAAGGCGCGCGGCATCACCATCGACCTCGGCTTCGCCTATGCCGATCTCGGCGGCGGCACGATCACCGGCTTCGTCGACGTGCCCGGCCACGAACGGCTGATCCACACGATGCTGGCCGGCGCGGGTGGCATCGATTTCGCCCTGCTGGTCGTCGCGGCCGACGACGGCGTCATGCCGCAGACGCGCGAACACCTCGCCATCCTCGATCTCCTCGGCATTTCCAAGGGCATCGTCGCCCTCACCAAGGCCGACCTCGCCGGCCCGGAGCGCCGGGCGGAGGTGGCCGCGGAAATCCGCGCGGCCCTTGCCGGCACCGGCCTTGCCGATGCCCCAATCCTGCCCGTCTCCGCCCAGACCGGCAAGGGCATCGACACCCTGCGCGCCGCCCTTTCCAGCGCCGAAGCGGAAACCCTCGCGCGCGAAAATGCCGGCCTGATGCGCTTTGCCGTCGACCGCAGTTTTACGCTTTCGGGCGCGGGAACGGTGGTGACGGGCATGATGCTTTCCGGCCGCGTCGCGCTTGACGACATCGTCACCGTCAGCCCCTCGGGCCTCACAGCGCGCGTGCGCGGCATCCACGCGCAGAACCGCAAGGCGGCCGAAGGCCTTGCCGGCCAGCGCTGTGCGCTGAACCTTGCCGGCGAGCGGGTGACGAAGGATGCCATCCATCGCGGCGATATCGTGCTCTCCTCCCCGCTCCATGCGCCGACGGACCGCATCGACGCCGTGCTCACCGTGCTCGCCTCGGAAGCCAAGCCCATCGGCACCTGGTTTCCCGCCCGGCTGCACAGCCATGCGGCGGAGGCCGGCGCGCGGGTCGTGCCGCTCGACGGTCCCGTTGCGCCCGGCGGCGAAGGCCTCGTGCAACTGGTGCTCGACCGGTCAATCGCCGCGGCCGTCGGCGACCGCTTCATCCTGCGCGACACCTCCGCCAGCCGCACCATCGGCGGCGGCCGCTTCCTCGACCTGCGCCCGCCGGCAAGGAAACGCGGCACGCCGGAGCGGCTGGCGCTGCTCGCCGCCGCCCGCAATGCCGATCCCGCCAACGCGCTTTGCGGCCTCATCGCCGTCGCCCCGGTCGACCTTGCCGCCTTCCTGCGCGACCGCGCGCTTGCGGACGGCGCCCTGCCCGCGCTCCTTGCCGCGGCGAAAGCCGAGACGGTCGGGTCGCTCGCCCTGTCGTCGAAGGCGCTCGAGGGCCTGCGCGCCGGCCTTGCCGAACGGCTGGCCGCCTTCCATGCCGAAAACCCCGATCTTGCCGGCATCGGCCGCGAACGGCTGCGCCTTGCCCTCTCGCCCCGCTTGCCGAAGGACGCCTTCCTCGCCTTGCTGAAGGCGGAAGCGGCGGCCGGCCGCGTGGTGCTCGACGGCGCGTTCCTGCGCCTGCCCGGCCATGAGGTGCGGCTCTCGCCGGCCGACGAAGACCTCTGGCGGCGCATCCACCCGCATCTCCTCGGCGAAGGCCGCTTCCGCCCGCCGCGTGTGCGCGACTTTGCAGGCACCTTCGGCGTGGACGAACGCGTGGTGCGGCGCGTGCTGAATCTCGTCCAGAAGCTCGGCCGCGCCGACCAGATCGCCCACGATCATTTCTTCGCACGCGAAACGGTGCGGGAGATGGCGGACATCGTGCGCGACGTGGCGGCGAAGGCAGAGGATGGCTGGTTCACCGCCGCGGCCTTCCGCGACCGGGTACAGAACGGCCGCAAGGTCGCCATCCAGACCCTCGATTTCTTCGATCGCCTCGGCCTCACCTTGCGCAAGGACGATTTGCGCCGCATAAATCCTCACCGTAGCGACCTGTTCGACGGCTAGGCCACGGGTTCGCGCGCTTTGGAAGGGAATCGTCTCCGGTGGGACGGCCGGACTTCAAATCCGGTTGGGGCAGCGAGCCTGTCCCGGGTGGGTTCGACCCCCACTCCCCTCCGCCAGCGTCGATACCTCGCCAGGCCCTGCGGGCCGTATCGAGGCGCGCGGTCCCCGGCATCGAGCCGCGCGCCGAACGGCAGGCAGAAACGCCAAATTATGCAGCGCGTTTCGTTGGTTGCTCTCCATCTGGATCGTGCTATACCGGATCGAGGAATATACGGGAGGCAGCCATGGGCAGACAGGGAAAGCAGAATTATACGCGGCTGACCGAGCCGCTCGTGCGCGACAACGGCGTCCTGCGGCCCGCCTCCTGGGATGAGGCGCTCGATCGCGCCGCCGAGGGTTTCCGCCGCAACCGCGAGCTTCACGGCCCCGATGCGTTCGGCATGTTCTCGTGCTCGCGCGCGACCAACGAGATGAATTTCATTGCCCAGAAATTCGCCCGGGCTGTGATCGGCACCAACAACATCGACTCCTGCAACCGCACCTGACATGCTCCTAGTGTCGCCGGTCTGGTGCACGTATTTGGAGCAGGCGGAGGCACATCGTCCTACCGCGAGATCGAGGATGCGGATCTCATCGTCTTCTGGGGCTCCAACGCCCGGGAAGCGCATCCGATCTTTTTCCATCACGCCCTGAAGGCGATCAACAAGGGCGCCAAGGTCTACGCGGTCGACCCGCGCCGGTCCAAGACGGCCGAATGGGCCGACACCTGGCTCGGCCTGGACGTCGGAACCGACATCGCGCTGGCCTATGGCATCGGCCGCGAGATCATCCACGCGGGGCTGGTCAACGAGGCATTCGTCGCGAACGCCTCGACCGGGTTCGAGGAATACTTCGCCGCATGCGAGCCCTGGACGCTGGACGTCACCTCGCGCGAGACCGGAGTGCCTGCGGAACTGATCCGCGAACTCGCGCACGACTATGCGAAGGCAAAGCGCGCGCAATTGTGCTGGACGCTCGGCATCACCGAGCATCACAATGGCACCGACAACGTGCGGGCCCTGTGCAACCTCGCGCTGCTCACCGGCCAGGTCGGCCGCTGGGGCGCGGGTCTCGTTCCGATACGCGGCCAGAACAACGTCCAGGGCGGCGGCGACATGGGGGCGATCCCCAAGAACCTGCCGGGGTTCCAGGATGTCGGCAATGCCGAGCACCGGGCGAAGTT
>Ga0206118_100135_pt1 | contig 88839 bp, 76 predicted proteins | sample 3A20Ametagenome_FD_177999 | JGI IMG/M metagenome (GOLD analysis project Ga0206118, IMG submission 177999) | Enriched microbial communities from leaf-cutter ant dump, University of Wisconsin, Madison, United States - 3A20A | ecosystem: Environmental > Terrestrial > Nest > Insects nest > Nest dump... | reverse complement strand
CTCGAGCTCGCGTCCGGATACGTTCGTCACCGAGAAAGCGAGCTTGACGCTCTCTTTACCCGCTTTCGCCTCCAGCTTCGTATGCAACAGATCCTTGACGTACGTCGGCCGCTTCTTGGCGGTCGGCGGCAACGCCCTCTCCCCCTGCTTGCCGATCCGCACTCCTTCAGAGACTTCCACGGCGCGGCTGAGGGAAGCTTCCGACGCCATCGCCGGAGCGGCTTCCCCTCCAGCGACCGGTTCGTCGGCCTTCTTCACGACGCAGCTTCCGATAAGCAGCAGCGCGGCGAAGGAGACCGCCAGCCAAGCCATTCTTGTTTTCATCGCAGATCACCCCCTACTGTACGGAAAAACTTTCCTATATTGTAGTAACGATAGCAGTGCTCTCTATGTTGCATTAGGCCGCTCCCGCAATCCCCCTGATCCGTTTTCGACATATTCTATGCCAACGCCGATCGACCGTCTACGGCTCCCGGACAAGTCCGCTTCATAGTGTCACAAATCCTGATTATGTATAACGCCGGGCCCGCTTCTTGAGATAAGCACGTGGCGCGAGCTTATGGGGCGAGCCTGCGGGACGATGGGCGGGATAAGCACGTGGCGCGAGCTTATGGGGCAAACTGCGGGGCGATGGGTGGGATAGGCACGTGGTGCGGGCTTATGGGGAGAGCCCGCGGGGCGATGAGCACGATAAGCACGTGGTGTGAGCTTATGGGCCGAGCCTGCAGGGCGATGGGCGGGATAAGCACGTGACGTGAGCTTACGGGGCGAGCCTGCGGGGCGATGAGCGGGATAAGCACGTGGTGCGAGCTTATGGGGCGAGCCTGCGGGGCGATGGATAGGATAAGCACGTGGCGCGGGCTTATGGGTGAAAAAAACCGCCCCCGCGATGCGGAGACGGCTTCTCTTCCTTGGACGGCTATCAAATTTTACCGGATACCGCTCCCGCGCTTTTCTTCGGGCGATCCGAAGGCAGCAGCAGGGCGAACAGGCCGACAAGCGGGAAAAAGCTGATCGCGAACATGACGTCGTTGATGCCGAACGTGTCGATCGCTTGGCCGAGAGCGACTCCGCCGATCGCACCCATCCCGAAGGCGAGACCCGTCGTCAGGCCCGAAGCCATGCCTACGTTAGCCGGCATCAGGAACTGCGCGTAGACGACGCTGACCGAGAAGCCGGACAGGATGACGAAGCCGAGCAGCGCGATGAGCGGGTACACCCAGAACAGCGGCAGGTGCGGAAGCAGCAGCGCAAGCGGAGACGCGCCGGCGATCGAGAACACGATCATGTTCTTAAGGCCGAACTTGTCCGCCAGCACGCCCCCGAAGAACGTGCCGAGCACGCCCGCGGCCAGGAACAGGAACAGGGGAATTTGCGCCTGCTGCGTCGTCAGCCCGTAGTCGAACTTCAAGTAAAATTGATAAAAGCTGCCGATGCCGGAGTGATACCAGGAACGCGCGAACACGAGGAAGACGAGCATGCCCATCGCGAACTTGACCCGCGGATGGCTCGCCTTCTCGGCCACGGTCGACCCGGATGCGCGAGCCGCCGCCGTGGCCGCCCGCTGCTGCTCCCATTCGCCGAGCTTGCGCTTGTACCAAGGAAGCAGGCCGAGCAGCACCGCGATTCCGAAGGCGGCGAACAGCGTCCCCCACATCGCTCCGATCTGGCCCAAGTGCACGAAGATCAGCGCGGTCATCAGCGGTCCGAGCGTGCTCCCCGCGTTGCCTCCGACCTGGTAGACGGACTGGGCGAAGCCTCTCCGCCCTCCCGCCGCGAAATAGACGACGCGCGAGCCTTCCGGGTGGAAGATGGCCGAGCCGAGCCCGATGAACACGACCGCAAACAGCAGTACCCAGAATTGCGGCGCCAGCGCCAGCCCGACCATGCCGATCAGGCTGAGCCCCATGCCGAACGGCAGCATGTTCGGCAGCGTCCTCTTGTCCGAATACGCGCCGACGACGGGCTGCATGACCGAAGAGGTCATATTGAGCATGAATCCGATCCACCCGAGCTGCACCATCGACAGGTTAAGCGATTCCTGCAGGATCGGATACAAAGCCGGAACGACCGCCTGCATCGAATCGTTCAGCATATGGACAAGACTGATGGCGAACAGGACGGGAAGAACCGTCTTCGTTCCCGGATTCGCCGCCCCTTTAACACCCGCGACTGTAGCCAAAACTATTCCCTCCGATGGCGTTGTAACCTTATGAATTATACCAGTGTAGAATCGGGGTGCGGGGAAGTCAAGACGAGCAATCGCGAGCTTGACGGCAAAAACGCCCGCTTAAGGCGGGCGTTTTCTCTCAGGGGACGGAATATGCGTTTTTTGTCCAACCACGGGAAATCGCATCAATCGACTTTGCGCAATGCGGCTGTAAAAGCCCGTAGAGCCGGCTTCCCGGCAGTGTCCGCCGCCTGCCAATCCCCGTCAAAGCCGGCTTCCAGCGCATTCTTGAGCAGTTTGCCGTACGCCGCTTTATCCGCTTCGCTCTCGGCCGCCAGAGCCTCGATTAGCTTCCTCCAATCAGGCGGCCCGCTCTGGTAAGGCGCTCTCTCCGGATACGCCGCCGCCAGCTCGGCGATCTTCCCGAACGACGCGCCGGCATACAACTCAGCCGCCAAATAGCGGCCGACGAAGCGATGCGACCGATCGCGCTCTAGCGCTTCTCGGAACTGGACGATCGCTTCGTCCATCCTTCTCTGCTTCATCAGGGAGGTCGCGTACAGGGACTGAGCGTAACCGTCCGTTTTCCCTCCACCCGCCGCCAAATACCGCTCGTAGTAGTTCTCCGCCTCGTCCCACTGCCTGCGTCTGTCGTAATGGTCGAACAGATTAAAGAGAACGTTCCGGTTGTCGGGAGCAAGTTGAAGCAACGCCTCCAAGTAAGGTATCGCACGCTCCCGTAGTTCGTCTGAATTGGCCAGAGAGGCTTGCGCGCCGTAGATGCGAGCGATCATATTCAGACTGTGGCGGTCGAGCGGATCGGCTTCGCTCGCCCGCTTATACTCGGCCAACGCCTCGTCCAGCCTGCCGTCCAGCATAAGGCGATCGGCGGCGGTCACCTCCCGTTCCTTCAAATAGAAGAAGGGCAGCGCGCCTATCGTGTCCTCGTTCAATCGATAACCGTTGCTTCTCGTGATCAGTCTGCCGTTTTTATCGTACGCTTCCACGTACCACAAGTAACGAAGCTCCGGATTCGAGAAGCCGAGGAGGGAGGCGGAGTCGAGCTCGTGCTTGCCGTCTACGTCCCGGAAGGAGTAGGAGGTCCCCGTCTCATATAGATCCTCGACGTACAACTCGATCTCGCTCTGTTCGACGCCTTCCCGAATCGCCATGCTGGACGTCCCGCTCTCGATCGGGATCGTTCCGTACAGCGTATAGGTCGAAGCCCCTTCGACCGGCTCCCAGGCGAACTTCATCGTCGATCCCGTCAGCTCCGCCCCGTTTACCGGTTCCTGGATATCGATCAGGGGCCGCATCGTGACGTTCTCGGTCAACGCATCGCCGCTTCCTACCTCGATCCAATCGTCCTTCATCGTCGGCCATGTCCAGCCGTCGATCTGTTCGAACGGCAGTCCGAGGTACAGCTGATAACTGCCCGCAACGACGTTGTTGAATTCGTAACGTCCCTGGGCGTCCGTAAGAATCTGATACGGCTCGCCGTCCACGATGCTGTGATAGACGTCGCTTTCTCGGCGAAGGAACACCCCGACGCGCGCCAACGGCTTGCCGTCGCTTCGCTTCACCGTTCCGGATACGGTCGCTCCGGTTCCGTCCAGCGCTTTCTCCAACTGCCGGCGCAGCAGCCGCAGCTCCTCCAGCTTGGCCGGCGTCAGCTCGCCCATCTCGGGAAACTTCTCTTTCTCCTCCGCGATCCGCTCCTCCAGCGCCTTCAACTCCCGGTCGACGGCTTGAAGGGCGGCATCCGCCCTGCCTTCCCCGACGAGAAGCTGCGCCTTGAGCTGGGCGACCTCGCCGGAGAAGTCGAGATCGACGGACTGCGGCTCCGCTTCCAACCGTTCAACCAGCCGCATCGCATCGCCGGAATCGCCCAGCCTTGCGTACAGCTTCGCACGCTCCAGCACCAGCTTTTTCCGCCAGTTCCCTCCGCGCTCCTCCGCCTTCTCCAGCACGGCCAGCGCCTCTGCGGAGAGGCCCTCGCTCATGTAATATTGTGCCAACTGAGTCGCCGCGCTGTACCCGGAGCTGTCTGCCGGCCCTTCCGATACGTACTCCAGCAAATAAGGCAGCTTCTCCTCCCAGCTCCAGACCCGGCTCTCTTCGCCGCCTTGCCCGAAGGCGTACGTCGATCCGGGACCGACGTACACGTCGAAGCTGCGCAGCGAGGAGGCGTCTACATAGGAGACCATATATTCGCGGATCAGCTCCAGTCTTTGGGAGGGAGCTGCCCCGTCGATGGCCGCCAGCATCGCTTTCTTGCCTCCGGGAGCTCCGGCTGCGTAATCCTTGACCGCCGCCCGGACCTGAAGCTTCGGGATAACGACGAATTGCAGCAGAGACAACGCCGTGCCCAAGAGCAGGGCGGCGATGACGAGATGCTTAACCTTGACCGTCACTTTCAATAGATGCCACCGCCCTCTCGTAATCGTCCTTCCAATACGTATTGCCTCCCACTTCGATCAGCTGCCTCGAATCCCCCGAAGCCGCGTCGCCGTCGTCTTCCGGGCTCCTCAACCCGGAAGCCGCGACAACGGCCAGAATGACGGCAAAGCTCAGCCCGAGCGGCACGACCGGAATCTCGAGCTCCTTGTTCCACAGCGCCCGAAGCCGATCGCGCCAGGATCGGGGATGAGTCCGCCGCAATACGTCCTCCTGTCCGCCGAACCGCAACCCGTCCAGTTCCTCCCGCAGCCTTTTATTCATAGACTCCCGCTCCATCTCCGTCCCCCTCCTCCAGCAGCGACTTCAGCTTCGCCCTCGCTCTGAACAGCCGAGCTTTCACCGTATTCTCGTTGCCGCCGAGCTGCTCCGCGATTTCCGCCACGCTTAATTCATTGAAATAATACAACGCGATGACTTCCCGATACTTATAATCCAGCGCATGGATCGCCTCGCTTAACCGCTCGCCGCGCCACTGCGCCAGCAGCAGCTCTTCCGGCCCGGGCTCCGCCCCCTCCGCCAAGCTCTCTATCCGCTCGAACGGGAACAGGCTTCTCCAGCTCCATGTCCGCATTCTCATCCGGCAGCGGTTGGCGACGATGCGCAGCAGCCAGCTTCGCAGCTTGTCGGGCTGCTTCAGCTGACCGATCTTGGCATACGCCTGCACGAACGCGTCCATGACCGCCTCCTCCGCGGTCTGCCGATCCTTGACGAGCAAATACGCGGTGCGCATCAGCTCGTCGCCGTATTCGGCCATCAGCTCCCGCAGCGCGGATTCGTCCTTGGCGATCAATCTTCTCACGACATCCAGACCGGCTTCCCTCCCTACACGAATAAGATGCGTCCCGCTCCATTCAGGTTGCACGGCGAAGGCCGAATAAAGCAAAAAAACCTCCGGATACGCTCCAGAGGGCCGCACGCCGCGCCTTTATCCTTTTAATCTGCCGATGGACAAGCTGAGCTTATAATTGCCGTATTCGAGCAGCCGATCCAGAAACCGGTTCAAGTCGTCGTGTCCGGCCGCTCTCGTCCGAAGCCAGTAACAGCCTTCTCCGCTGACCCGATGCACTTCCTCCACGTTCTCCTCGCCCGCTGCGAACGCCAGAAACTTCTCGTGCGCAGATCCGGATTTCAAGAACACCGTCACGAACGCGGTCAGCGCAAGGCCAAGCTTCGTCCGATCGATGCGCGCGGCGTACCCTTCGATCACCCCGGCGTCCTCCAGCTTCCGAATCCGGGCGCCGACCGCCTGTCCGGTCATATGGACGAGCTCTCCGAGCTCCTTATGCGACAGCATGGCGTTCTCCCCCAAGCATCGCAAAATGCGCAAATCCGTCTCGTCTACCGCTAAGCTCGCCAATCGCGCCAACTCCTTTCATCGGGAAAACGTTCGGCCCATTTTCGTTTCACGGGATCGTTCCCTGCTCCGCCAACCTCTTTTTATAATTGTAACAGACGCGAATTTCACGAAGATAGGGGAAATGGAAAATGAAGCTTCAACTGATTCGTCACGCCACGCTGCTGCTGGAATACGGCGGCTTGCGCATTCTCGTCGACCCGATGCTGAGCGATCAGGGAGAGAACCCTCCGATTCCGGGCACCCCGAACGAGCGGCGCAATCCGACCGTCGGACTGCCGATGCCGGCAGGCGCTTTGGCAGAATCCGATCTCGTGCTGGTCACCCATCTGCACAAGGATCATTGGGACGACGCGGCGGCGGCACTGCTGCCCAAGACGATACCGATCCTGTGCCAGCCCGGCGACGAAGGGACCTTTAATGACGCTGGCTTTGTTGCGGCGCGGCCGGTCGGAACGTCGACCGAGTTTCGGAATGTCGGAGTAAGCTTGACGGGAGGCCGTCACGGTACCGGGGAGATCGGCCAAGCGATGGGACGGGTGTCGGGATTCGTGCTGCAGGCGAAAGGAGAGCCGACGCTGTATCTGGCAGGGGATACGATCTACTGCGAGGAAGTCGAGCGAGCGCTTGACGGCTTCAAGCCGGAGGTCGTCGTCGTGAATGCGGGCGGGGCCCGTTTCCTTGCCGGAGGCCCGATTACGATGATGCCCGAAGACGTGCTGAGCGTCTGCCGGAAGGCTCCGGACGCGACCGTCGTCGCGGTGCATATGGAGGCGATCAATCACTGCGTCGTAACGAGAAAGCATCTGCGCTCGGCGCTGGCCGCGACTCCCTACGCGAACCGGGTGCTGATCCCGGAAGACGGCGAGCGGGTAATCTAGCAGAAAAAACGAAGGCTGATCAATTGGCGCACATGCACACATGTCATTGATGTTCTTGGCAAAGCGAGTTGTTCTAAGAAATCGGTTAACGTCTCCCGAATGGAGCTCTGAAGGAGGACGTTGTTCTAAAGATTCGATTAACGTCCCCCGAAAAGCGCTCAAACGGAAAGCGTTGTTCTAAAGATTCGATTAACGTCTCCCAAAATGTGCTCAAACGGAAGGCATTGTTCTAAAGATTCGATTAACGTCCCCCGAAAAGCGCTCAAACGGAAGGCGTTGTTCTAAAGAATCGCACATCGATACTTGGCCGAGACTCCGATGATAGAGTCCCCGGCAAAGGGCTGCAAGTCAATCGAGCAGTCGCAGAAAATAACGAGAAAGGCATACTCCTCCCGCAAAGGACGGAGCATGCCTTGAACTTGCGCTGCCTCAGATTTACGCGTCCTTGAACTTAAAGTTACGAGCCCAGTAGATGACCGGGGTCGACGCGATCGCGATGATGAATTTGAGCACGTAGGTCGTGATGACGATGTCCCACCAGATGCCCCAGGAATATTCCCCGGCGAACGCGATCGTGCAGAAGATCAGCGTATCGACCATCTGGCTGACGCCGATGCTGCCGTTAATGCGAATCCACAACTGGTTGCGAGACGGAAACTTCGCCCTTAGCTTGCTGAATATTTTCACATCGAGAAATTGACTGATGAAGTAAGCGGCGAGACTGCCCAGCGCGATGCGCGGAGCCAGACCGAAGATCGTCTGCAGCGCGGGATCGCCGAAGTCGGTCTCCTGCGGCTGGAAGACCAGCGCCATCTGCATGATCGCCGTCGACATGAGCAGGAAGAAAAATCCGAACCATACCGCCTTCTTCGCTTCCTTCTCTCCGTATTTCTCGTTAATCAGGTCCGTCGTCAAATAAATCGTGCCGTACATCGTGTTGCCCAGCGTCATGACGAATCCGAACATGCCGATCGTCTTCACGACCTGAATGTTGGCCAGAATGACGGCGGCCGCGACCCAGGCGTACAGGCCGGTCTTGCCGAGCATCCGGTAACAGAGCAGGAACAGCGCGAAGTTGACCAGGACGAACAGAACGCCCCAACCGAAATTGAACATAGAAAACCATCCTCCTAGTTTTGATAACGCGGGAGTTTTCGAACCGCGGCCCCATTCGCCGGAGCATGCGTCAAACGACTCATTATAGCACGAAAAAACCGGATGCAGGGCGGAATATTTCCCCTCTTGCATCCGGTTTTAAGATCAATTAAGCAGCTTTCTTCTCCGGCTGTCCGTCCTTCGACGGCTTGACTTTGCCCACGAACAGGCTGAGCGGCAGCGCGGCCGCCGCGATGAAGGTCGCGACCAGGTAGACGTCGTTCACGCTCATCGTGAACGACATGGCCGAGATGAAGACCTGATCGGTCTCCCCGGCCTGAACGAACGCCGCGCCATGGTGCGCGGACCTCGTGGCGAGCATCGTCGTGAAGACGGCGATCGCGAACGATCCGAACACGTTGCGGGTCCAGTTCATGATCGCGGAAGCATGGCCCGACAGTTCGCGCGGCAGCAGTTCCATGCCGGCGTTGCTGGACGGCATCATGACGAGCGCGATGCCCAGGTTGCGGACGACCATCCAGAACAAAATATAGGCATGGGACACGTCGAGGCTCAGCCAGCTCAGCGTCACCGTTCCGATCGACAGCAGCACGATGCCGACGAACATGAGCCAGCGCGGGCCGATCGAATTGTACAGCTTGCCGACGATCGGCATCACGAGCGCCATCGCCAGAGACGCCGGCAGCAGGATCAAGCCGGTATCCATCGCCGACACGTGCTGGATCCGCTGCAGGAAGACGGGCGTCAGGAACGTGCCGGAGTACAGGCTGATCGTCAGAATGTTCGTAATCACGACGTTGATCGTATATCTTCCGTTGCGGAATACCCGCAAATTCAGCAGCGGCGAATCTGCGGTCAGCTCTCTCCAGATGAACAGCGCCAGCACGAGCACGCCGCCGATCAGCAGAGACAGCGTCTCCCATGATCCCCAGCCCCACTTGTGCCCCTGGCCCAGCGCGAGCAGCAGCGACGTGCTGCTGACGATGACCGTTACGAATCCGATCGCATCGAAACTCTTGGGCACGCTCAGCCGATAATAAGGAATATAGGCGGCGACGCACCAGATCGCGATCAAGCCGATCGGCACGTTCATGAGAAACATCCACTGCCAATCGTAATTTTGCAGCAGCCACCCGCTAAGCGTTGGGCCGAAGGCCGGCGCCATCATCGAAGCCAGTCCCCAGAGCGCCATCGCCATCGCTTGCTTCTCGCGCGGAATGATCTGATAGATAAGGGCCATCGTCGACGGAATAATCAGGCCGCTGAACGCTCCTTGCAGAACGCGGAAGCCGATCAGCGCCGATGCGTCCCATGCGACGGCGCACAGGGCGGAGGCCAACGTAAAGCCGATCAGAGAAAACAGGTACAACCGTTTGTAGCTGAACCTTTCTCCCAAATAACCCACGATCGGAGCCGTCGTGCCCATGGCCAGCATGAAGCCGGTCAACGTCCAGGTGACGGTGTCCAAACTCGTCTGAAAATGATCCTTCAAAATTTCCAAGGCGATATTGATCGTGCTGGAGGCCAGAATGCACAGAAACGATCCTATAAATATTGCAACCATTATCGGCATGAAACGTATTTCTTGATTATTGCGTTCTTCCATGATGCGATCTCCGCGCCTCCGATCATCCCTATGTATGTATTTACATAATTGCTGGCAAGGAAATAATAATAACGCCAAACCCCCGATCTGTCAAAAGTATGTTATCTGGAGGATTCGTCATGAATACGTTGGCCTATGGCTTGCTAAGCCTGCTCACTCACTCGCCCCTGTCCGGATACGATCTGACGCAGAGGATACAGCCATTCTGGCCGGCGAAGCACAGTCAAATCTACCCGCTGCTCGCCCGTCTCGAGAAGTACGGCATGGTATCCTGCGAGCTGATTCAGCAGAGCGACAAGCCCGACAAGAAGGTATACTCCATTCAGGAAAAAGGATTCGAAGCGCTGCGGGAATGGCTGACCGTTCCGGCCTCCGATCCGGTCATGCGCGACGAGCTGATGCTGAAAGCGTTCTGCGTGTCTCACGTGGACCCGACGGTATCGCGCGATCTGTTCGCGGCCCGTCTGGAGCATTACCGGGCCAAGCTGCTGCGGCTGCAGGACAAAATCCAGTCCGTGCGCCAGATGGCCAATGCGGGCGAAGCGGAAATTCCCCCTTACGACTCGCTCTTCTTCGGACCCTACATTATGTTGAACAAAGGGCTGATGGTGTGCCGGACGAACATCGAATGGTGCGAGTGGGTGCTGTCGATCATTCCGGACGGAGCCGCGACAAGCCGGGAGGATTAGCGAGGAGAAAAGAAAATAATAAAGCCGCAACGAAGGCTGCCCTGCTCCCTCTCGGGACGGGCAGCCTTCGCTGCGGCGTTGTCGGATTATGCCGTGGGAACATCCGTCGGAGCGCCTCCTTTGCCTCCGGTCAGCTTCTTCCAGCCGAGGCGAATCCACGGGAGCAGGTAGTAGTCGAGTCCGAATTTGCCGGCATTCGCTCCGCCGATGAAGACGAGAATGCCGAGCAGCGTCAGCCACGGGTTAGTCGATACCGTTCCGGCGAACAGGAACAGGAAGTTCATCATAAGTCCGAAGAACGCGGCCGCTGCCGTCAATCCCCCGACGATCAGCCCCAAGCCGACGAGGAACTCTCCGACCGGAATCAGGAAATTGATCAGCTTGACGTTAGGCAGAGCGAAGTGCTCCAAGAATGCCGTATACGTCGGATAGATCGCCGTGTTCGTCGCTTTGTCCAGAACCGGACTTTCAACCGCCTTGTTGAGGAAGCCCGTCGCGTTGAAGCCTTCTCCGGTCATTTTATGCCAACCCGCATCAAGCCATTGCCAGCCGAGATAAATTCTAAGCAAAGTGAACGCTGCAGCCGCCCATACGTTTTCCCTCAGAAACTTGATCACCATTGCCGCCATCTCCCATCGTTTTCTCTTCTCCTTACGCCTTCATTATGTCTTCTTTTCTCGCCTCGTAATGTGAAAATAATCACAAACTTTCGCCCAGATGAAGCCGAATCATGAACAATTGGTGACAACCGCGGCGGCGGGACAACGATGAGGTTCGGAGGGAGGCGTTCGACGTGGTACAATAGGAGGCAAAAGCACTGAATTGGAGATTCGTTATGAGCGCACAAGAGCAGGTACAGACAGAGCAAGCCATCATTATCGGAGCCGGCCCCTGCGGCTTGTCCGCGGCGCTGGAGCTGCAAGCCGCGGGCATCGAGCCGCTGCTGATCGAGAAGCACGCCATCGTTCATTCCATCTATCAATATCCGACCTATATGAATTTCTTCAGCACTGCCGAGCTGCTCGAGATCGGAGGCATCCCGTTCACGAGCCCGAACGACAAGCCGTCCCGGCGCGAAGCGCTGCAATACTACCGGGACGTGGCGCTGCGGCGGAAGCTGCGAATTCGCGCCTACGAGGAAGCGATCTCGATCCGGCCTCGGCAGGACGGTTCGTTCCTCGTCGAAACCTCCGATCGCTTCGGCGTCGTTCGCACATACGAGACGCGCTACGTTACCGTCGCCACCGGCTACTTCGACCATCCGAACATGCTGGGCATTCCCGGCGAAGAGCTGCCCAAGGTGTCCCATTTCTTCGGCGAGGCGCACCCGTACACCGGAATGAAAGTCGCCATTATCGGAGGCAACAACTCCGCGGTGGATGCGGCGATGGAGCTGCTCAGGGTGGGAGCGGACATTACAGTCGTGTACCGGGGCGAGCATTATTCGTCCAGCATCAAGCCTTGGGTGCGGCCGCTGTTCGAGGGCAACGTGAACAAGGGCAATATCCGCATGCTGTTCTCCTCCCGCGTCGTGCGCATCGATCCGGACAGCGTTACGGTTCAGCCGTCGGAGCAAGGGGCCGACCCTTACCGGATCGACAACGACTTCGTGCTGGCGTTGACCGGTTTCCGGCCGGAGCGGACGCTGCTGACCGACGCCGGGGCGACGGTCGATCCGGATACGACGGTGCCCGCCTTCAACCCCGAGACGATGGAGACGAACGTGCCGGGACTGTTCATCGCCGGCGTCATCGCCGCCGGCCGCGAGGCGAACGAGATCTTCATCGAGAGCGGCCGGCATCACGGCAAGCTGATCGCTCAGCGTATTCTGGCGCTTCAGGGGCCGCGTTAAAATAAAAAGCCCGCCGCGAGGGCGAGCCGGATTTATTCGCTTGACTGCTGGGGAATGATTAAGGAGACAAGCGTGCCTTCGCCCGGAACGGAGCGGATCTGAAGCTCGCCGCCGATCGCCCTGGCGCGCTCTTCCATGCTGAAGAGGCCAACGCCTTCCTTGCTGCCGTCCCTGACGAACCCTTTGCCTTTGTCCTGGATGACGATCTGCACGTGGGAGCCGTTGTCCCGGACGTCGACTGACGCTTCGGATACGTCGGCGTACCGTCCGACGTTCGTCAACGCCTCCTGGATGACGCGATAGATGGTCGTCTCCTCTTGAATATTGAGCCTTTTCTTCAGATTGGAGGAGAAGGCGACCTGAATGCCGTAATGCTTAGAGTACGTATCCAGATACGTGCGAAGAGCGGGAATGACGCCGAGATCGTCCAGCACCGAAGGCCGCAGCTCCCAAGCCAGGCCGCGAACGTCCGCCATCAGATTGGCGATCTGCTCCCTGACCTTGTTCAGATGGTCGTGAGCTCCGCTGGAGAGGATCGCGTCGACGGAAATCAGCAGCGAGAACAGACTTTGGCCGATGCCGTCGTGCAAGTCGCGCGAGAACCGCCGCCGCTCCTCCTCCTGAATGCGCATCATCTGCGAGAGCAGCAGTTGCAGCTCCTCCTCGGCCTGCTTGCGCGCCGTCACTTCGTGGCGGATGGATAAATACTGATACGGCTTGCCGTCTTCGTTCAGGAAAGGTACGATCGTCGTGTCGACCCAGTAGTAGCTTCCGTTTTTGGAGCGATTTTTAATCTCGCCCCTCCATACGTTGCCCGACCCGATCGTCCGCCACAGCTCCTTCATGAAGGCCTTGCCGTGATGGCCCGAGTTGATGATCCGGTGATCCTGCCCCATCAATTCCTCTCGCGAATAGCCGGAAATGTCGCAGAACCTGTCGTTGACGTAATGGATTTTTCCCGTGCGGTCGGTTACCGCCACAATCGACGCCTCGTCCAGCGCGTACTTGAGATCGGACAACTGCTTGAGCATATCCTCGTGCGAGCCGCTCTCTGCCGAGCCGTATTTACCGTAATCATGCGTCAAAATTCAGCAGTCCCTTCTTCATCGCGAATTTGACCAGATCGGGCCTCGTTTTGAGATTGAGCTTCTCCATCAGATTGCTTTTGTGGGATTCGACCGTTTTGACGCTGATGATCAACTGCTCGGCGATATCTTTGTTCGTGTAGCCCTGAGCTACCTTGGCGAGAATCTCGCGTTCCCTCTCGGACAGCGATTCGTACGTTCCCGCGTCGCCTCCGCCGTTTTTCAGTTTATCCAAGTATTCGCTCATCAGCCGCTTGGTCGCCGTCGGGTGCAAATACGCATTGCCCTGCGCGACATGACGGATGGCGCTGATCATCTCTTCGTGCGGGGCGCTCTTGAGCAAGTACCCGGAAGCTCCCAGATGAATCGCCCGGAACAAATATTCCTCGTCGTCGTGCATCGTCAAAATCAAGACGGCCGTATCCGGAAGCTGCTTCTTCAGCTCGGCGGTCGTGCTCAGCCCGTCCTTGCCGTGCGGCATGCTGAGGTCCATCAGCACGACATGGGGACGGCACTGCATCGCCTTGGCGATCGCCTCTTCCCCTTCGGCCGCTTCCCCGACCACTTCCATGTCCTCCTTGGCGCTCAGAAGCATCGCCAAACCGGATCGAACGACGGCGTGATCGTCGACCAGCAATATTCGGATCATTATCCGGCCTCCTTCCTTCTTATGCTGCTATCATAACAAATCCCCGATCCATTCGGCTATCTCCGCGGCGGCTTTCGTTACCGTCTCGCGTTCCGGCGGACCGTAAGCGCGCTTCGTTCGGTTTCCCGCGAGCAGAATGCCGACGATGTCCGGTCCGGCCATGACCGGAGCCGCATATGCGGATTGCAGCCGCTCGGTCAGCAATATGGAGTCGGCGCGTTTCTTCGCTTCCCCGCTGTCCCAGACGAGCCCGCGCCCTACCTTGATCACTTCGCCTTCGATCCCCTGTCCGTACCCGACACTTATATAGGAATACCGATCGTTTAAATTGCCGGACGCCCATTTCCAGCGTGCGCTGCGCTCTCTCCGATCGATGACGGCAAGCGCCGTCAGATCGCTTTCGACCGCTCCCCTAACCCCGTCGAGCACTCCCTGAATCTGTGTATCCCTCGTTTGCATAAGGCATTCCCCCGTTCAGATCCTGATCCTTCTTCTATTGTAGCTAGACCGGCTCCGCTTGTAAGTCAGGGAATCCCCTGAAAGACCGAGGGAGAATCCCCCATCTTTGCGCGGAGAATGGCCGCACAGCCGCATTACGGGCCATCGGGGCTGAAAATCTCCCCGTTTTCCCCGTTCAAAATGTGATATTCCTCACAGAAAAATAGGGGAATTCCCCTTCGCATTTCAGCGTATTCCCGGATAACATTCATTTCCTGCTCAAGGTACGATAGAGATAACAGAACGAGGGGAGATGGCAGCGATGGGCAGCGGCAACGGGCTGGCAGTAGCGATGACAAATGAACGGACAACGGGGGTTCGGGCGTGCCCCGGACATATGGGTATCGCGAACTTCTGCGAACCCAAGCAGTTCGAACGTCTGGAAAGCCTCATGGTTCCCATGCGGGTCCCCGCTGGCGGTTTCCTGTTCTGGGAAGGCGACGAAGCGGAGCATGCGTACTACGTTCGCAGCGGAAGAGTCAAACTGCGCAAGTCGACCGAGGACGGCAAAGAATACATCCTGTCGATTCTGCAAGCGGGCGACATGATCTGCGAGTTCGCGGCCGGACAGATGGGCCTTCAATATGCCTTCACCGCGGAAGTGACGGAGAACGCCGAGATCGGCGTCATCCATCGGTTCGACCTGGAGGCGGCCATGCGCCAGGACGGAGAGCTGGCGTTCGGGTTTATGGGATGGATGGCTTACAATCATCGGGTTACGCAATCGAAATTCCGCGATCTGCTGCTCTTCGGCAAACCGGGCGCCCTGGCTTCGACCTTGATCCGCCTGAGCAATTCGTTCGGCGTGGTCGAACCTTACGGAATCCGCATCGACATGAAGCTGACCCACGCGGAGCTGGCCGATTTTATCGGGGCGACGCGCGAGAGCGTCAACCGGATGCTGAACGAGTTTAAGGAAAAGGATATTCTGGATTTCCGCTACGGCAAAATCATTATCCGCAGCCTCAGCGCTCTGCAGCAAATATGCCGCTGCAACACCTGCCCGACCTGCCCGGAGGAAATCTGCCGCATATAACCTAAGAAGAGGCCGATGTTCCCCTCAGAAGGGAAAACATCGGCCTCTTTAGCGTTGTTGGACAGCTTAAGCCATCCTCGTTCGGGACTGCGGCAGCAGTTGAATGACGATCGCGCCCAGCAGCTGCATGCCGACTTTGACGGCGATCTGTCCGGCGATGGCGTAGCCGACCAAGCTCCACGGCAGGAATCCGGCTCCGAGCGGGGACAGGCCGACGATGACGAAGACGACGCTGTCGACCGCTCCCCCGACGATGCCGCTGTACAGCACCCGCAGCGACATCGGCAGCTTCAAGCGGGAGTATATTTCGGTGTCCGTCGTTTCCGAGAACAGGAAGGTGAGGGCCGAAGCGCCCACGATCCACAGCGTATCGTCCAGCAGGAACGAAGTGAACGCGGAGATCGCCATTGCCGTCACGATGACGATGTACGTGTTGCGGCGTCCGATCTCGTTCTGCACGAGATCGCGGAAAATAAACGTCGCCCCGATCAGAAACGACCCCGCTGGTATAATCAGATAACCCAGCCGAACGGGCGCGTAAGCGGCGGTTACGACGTTGGCGGCGACGATGGCGAGCAGATACAACGCGATCAGCGATATTTTTCTTCCGTAGCCACTCTTCATCGGTTATCCACCTTCTCCGGGTATAGGTCGTGGTTCAACAGCCGATGCTCGGCCATCCGCTCATACTTGGTGTCCGGCTGCCCCCAGTTGCAATAAGGATCGATCGAAATGCCGCCGCGCGGCGTAAACTTGCCCCACACTTCGATATAACGCGGATTCATCAAGGCGATCAGATCGTTCATGATGATGTTCATGCAATCCTCGTGGAAATCGCCGTGATTCCGAAAACTGAACAAATACAGCTTGAGCGACTTGCTCTCCACCATTTTCCGGTCGGGAATGTACGAGATGTACAGCGTCGCGAAATCGGGCTGGCCCGTGATCGGACACAGACTGGTAAATTCAGGACAGTTAAACTTGACGAAATAGTCCCTGCCCGGGTGCTTGTTATCGAACGACTCCAGAATGCCCGGATCGTACTCGAACGCATACTTGGTTCCTTGGTTGCCGAGCAGCGTGAGGTCTTGCATTTCTTCCGGCTTGCGCATAAAAAAATCCCCTTCCTTGTGTGAAGAAAGAGAATTCGCTGGTTAACTGTTCCGCTAAATAAACATGAAAAAAACGGCGCTCCATTAACGGCCGAAAGCTACCCCGCATCGCAATCGCAGGTCGCTCCGGACGAGGATCGGCCGATTCGGTTCGGCGATCTGGTCATCCGGAGCGCCCGCTTGCAGAGCAGCCTTTCTTGGGCGTGTAAGCAAACCCGCTCGGGGGGGGGCATCTTTCACCCAATGTTGTCAGGTTAAGGTCCCTATAGTCCCCGCCGCTTGGTTTTTGTGAATTTATTAGCTTTCGTTTGTTTATCACGAACAAAAGTACGGTTCTGTACAACTGGCACAATATTTCTCTGAAGCTCTTCCAGGAATCGGGCATGTAGAATATCTTTCTTTGCATCGTCTTCTTCCAGCATCATTTCAATGAGTCGGTTACGCAACTTGCCAACCATAATATTTTTGTTAATGCGGTATTCCGTGTATTTCAACTGTGCGGTACGTTCGGTTTCTTTCATCTGTGCTTCGGCTTCTTGCTCAAATACGGAAGCCATATTGCTCAGCAACATCGTTGCGAAGAAGTCCTGCTCGATGATTTGTGGCTTCTGTCCCGAAAAATTCTCGATTTCAAACTTATGTTTAAGATCGTCGAATCGTGTTTCAATGCCCCATCTCTTGAAATAGAGGGGCTTGCTCGCTTCATAGCTTAACTCGTCTGCGCTGACGTTAGTTAGCAGGATTTCCGTTTCGCCGGTGGACAGTTCCACTTTTATTACACGTACTTTCAGGACTGTTCCTGGTTCTATGGACTTCCCTTGCTTCTTCAGTTCCTTGGCCCGGGCTTTGGTAATCTCGATGGTAACCACTTCGTCCGGCAGCGTCGTGTTTACAATTTCTTTGTAGAACGACCCTTGGGCCCGCATCAGATAGGAGATGCCTTTTTCCTGTAAATACAGCATGAATTCGGCGGATGGATAGCCTCGATCAAACAGGATCAGATTGCGAATCGGCACGGTATCCAGACTGAGCAAGTGTTCGACATTCCGTTTAGCCAAGTCACGCTCGTTATCGTCATATCGACTCAGACAAGTACTAATAACAAGTTTGTTCTCCAAATCGTACAGATGCGAGGAGAGTGCTCTGGCAATACGAAGTCCGACTTTGTAGGTTGTCGTGTAGCCGTACGTCGCCTGAGTTTCCTTGGTGTTAGGTAACTCAATCACGCTTCCATCCATCGCCAGTAGCCGGAATCCTTGGTACGTTTTGAAATCGCCATCTTCGTAATACGCTTGAATAAGTTCGTCATTGAGCAACGTAAACGCAGCCGGCGAGAGCTTCTGCCGAGCTTCAGAAAAGGATTGTTTTGTGTAGGTTGTCTTCGCCGCTTCTTCCGGCATAAACATCTCACGAAACTCGTCTAACTCCAGTTGCGTCGATTTTCGAACCATACGAAGAATAAGAGCGAGCAGTGGAAAGAAACTGATTTTGCGATTTCGTTTAAAATCCTTCTCGCTCTTCTTCGTATTTTCTTTAAATTCATCGCTACTCATCTTGTTAAACACACGATGCAGGATCGCTTTCCCTTTTTTTCACACACTATCGTCCGTTCTATCGTTTACCTCTACTATACCAAGTTTTACTAACCTGACAACATTGATCTTTCACCTCCCCTGCTGCGTCACTTTTGCTTGACGTACCTCCGGTACGCCTTCACAAAAGTTCCTTGCATGGAACGAAAATTCGGCAATATCTGCTATCCTCCGAGTATACATACACGCCCTAGGCCGGCAAACTGGCGTTCGTTTTCCTTAGTTTTTTATAGAGGGAGTTCGCGAACCTCTCCCGGCCCGCCGTTACGGGCGTTCCGGATTTTCTTCTTCGGTTATGAAGTTACCTACGTACTATACCACAGAGAACTTCGGCAGCCAATCCCCATGCGCTTCGATCAGATCGTCGCACAAGGAAACGATGTCGTCCAGCGACAGCTCCGCGGAAGTATGCGGGTCCAGCATAGCCGCATGGTAAATGTGCTCTCTCTTGCCCGTGATCGCGGCTTCGATCGTCAGCAGCTGCGTGTTGATGTTCGTGCGGTTGAGCGCCGCGAGCTGCGGCGGCAGGTTGCCGACGTACGTCGGGTTGATGCCGGAGCGGTCGACCAGACACGGAACTTCGACGCAAGCTTCGCGCGGCAAGTTGGCGATCAGGCCGCCGGTGTTCATGACGTTGCCGCCGATCTTGAACGGCACGTCCGTCTCGATCGCCTCGAAAATGTAGGAGGCGTACTCGTGGGAACGCTCGTGCGTCAGGTTGGAATCGTGCAGCAGCTCTTCGCGCATTTTCTCCCATCTGCTGATCTGTTCGACGCAGCGGCGCGGATACTCGTCCAGCGGAATGTTGAAGCGCTCGATCAGTTCCGGGTAATTGCGCTTGATGAAGTACGGGTGATACTCGGCGTTGTGCTCGGACGATTCCGTGATGTAATAGCCGAACTTGAGCATCAATTCCAGGCGGACCATGTCGTGGTGCTTTTCCTTCTGTTTCTCCGCCGCGCGGCGCTTGATCTCCGGATAGAGGTCGACGCCGTCCTTGGACACTTCAAGCAGCCAAGCCATATGGTTGATGCCGGCGATCTTCGACTTGACGCCCGTCGCGTCCAGGCCGAGGTTGTCGAACAGGTCGCGCACGCACACTTGAACGCTGTGGCACAGCCCGACCGTGTTGACGCCGCCGTACGTATTCATAACGTTTGTCAGTACGGCCATCGGGTTCGTATAGTTCAGGAACAGGGCGTCCGGACAAACCTCGCGAATGTCCTTCGCGAAGTCGAGCATGACCGGGATCGTGCGCAAGTTGCGGAAAATGCCGCCGATGCCGATCGTATCGGCAATCGTCTGGCGCAGGCCGTATTTTTTCGGGACCTCGAAGTCGGTGATCGTACAAGGGTCGTAGCCGCCTACCTGAATCGCGTTAACGACGTATTTTGCTCCGCGAAGCGCCTCTTTGCGGTCGCTGTAGGACTTGATGACGCAGCTGCTTCCGGATGTCTTTTTGATGTTATTGAGAATGTTCTCAGAATCTTTCAGACGAACCGGATCGATGTCGAACAGAGCGATCTCGAAACCTTGCAGCGCAGGCGTGTGCATGACGTCCCCGAGCACGTTTTTGGCGAAAACCGTACTTCCCGCGCCGATAAAAGTAATTTTGGACAAGTTCATAACCTCCGGCTGATTAAAATGATTGGCTACTCCCAATGTAATGCAAGCGCACTCATAAGAATATGGAGGCATCGCGCATCTATATGGACATTTGTCGTTTGTTTGCTATAGTGGAAGAAAAGGAAACCGGCAGGTGAACGCGATGACTCCGGAACACGACGAATACGTTGTCAGCATCAATCCTTCTCCTTCGGGCGGCGAGCTTGCCGTGCTGTTCAGCGGGGAAGCTCAGCCGGTTCCCTTGCATAAAATGGGGCCGGCCATCCACGACTACTATTTGATCCATACCGTGCTGTCCGGGCATGGAGATTTTACGATCGGCGGAATCCGATACCGCTGCGGCGCGGGGGACTCTTTCGCCATCTTTCCGGGGGAGCTGTTCTCGTACCAGGCCGATGAGCGCGCGCCGTGGCGGTACGCCTGGTTCGCCTTCAACGGCCCCGGCGCGGCCGCGGCCATGGATTCGATCGACGTTACGCCCGAATCCCCCATCGTCTCCGGCAGCCTGAATCCGCATCTCCGCAACGCCTACGAGCAGCTCCGCCGCTGCTTCGAGGCTTCGCTCGGCTCGGAGCTGTCCAACCTGGAAGCCGAAGGCTGGCTTCGCCTCCTGCTGCACCAGCTCGGCGCCGCCCGCGCCAAGAAGCGGTTCTCTGTCTCCGCAGGCGGCGCAGCGACGACGGATTCGGATCACGTCGTGAAGCAGGCTTTGCAGTATTTGACGCTGCAATATGCCCAACCAATCTCCGTCTCGGGCATGGCGGCAATGCTCGGCTACCATCGCACTCACCTGTGCAAGCTGTTCAAACAGTCGACCGGCATGTCGCCGATGCAGTATCTGCTGCAGATGCGCATGCAGCGGGCCGAACTGCTGCTTGCCTCGGACATGACGATCGAGCAGGTCGCATCATCCGTCGGTTACGGCGATGCGCTCTATTTCTCCAAGAAGTTCCGCTCGTGGAGCGGCCTCTCTCCTTCGGAGTATCGCAAAGAGCTTCGGAAGGTTCCGGCGGGTGAGGCTGGGGAGATTGGAGAGCTTGGGGAGATTGGGGAGGATTTGTGATTTAGATTTTCCCAGCCCAATTGTGTCATATTCACGTTAGATATTACACCATCACCACTCCCCCTCGTATATTATGTAATGTATATTGACATAAACATAACCTTGAGTTACAGTTATACCACGCTTAGTTTTCGGCGCTCGTCGTCGAAAAGCGGGGGAACCACTTTTGGGGCGAATCGTTCGTAATCGTAATCGAACGTAGGGAGACCATCTTCCCGAGTCCGTCAGCTAACCTCGTCTGCGGAAGATGGGTCTATATTTTGCTTCTTCAGTTTCTTTCGGAAGCCGGGCCCTGAGAAAGGGTCCTTTTTGCCGTTTTCTCTTTCCGGATGGATCATCCGGAACATTCTATCGGGCGCGGAAAGCGCGAAAGGAGACTGTTCATGATCAAAGCCATTATTTTCGACTTCGACGGAACAATCATCGATACGGAGACCGCCTGGTACCGGGCGTTCCGCGAAGCGTACCGCTCCCACGGCGTCGAGCTGACGCTGGAGCAATACTCCCAATGTATCGGCACGAGCCTGCACGCCTTTAATCCCTACGAATATCTCATGACCGAACTTGGCCTGCCGATCAACAAGGAGGCTTTCCGCCGGTCCGTTCACGACAAGCATGCCGAACTGATGGAGCAGGAAACGGTGCGTCCGGGAGTTCTCGGCTATCTGGAGTCGGCCAAAGCGCTCGGAATTAAAATCGGCCTCGCTTCCAGTTCCTCCGAGCATTGGGTTCGCACGCATCTGGATCGGCTGAAGCTGACCGACTATTTCGAGTGTATCCGCACTTCCGACCACGTCAGCAAAGTGAAGCCCGATCCGGAGCTGTACTCGCAAGCGATGAGCGCCCTCGGCGTTCGCGGCGAAGAGACGATTTCGGTGGAGGATTCCCCCAATGGCGCCAAAGCCGCGATTGCCGCCGGAACGGTGTGCGTCATCGTTCCAAACGTGCTGACCGAAACGCTGAACTTCCCGAAATCCCCTTACCGGGCAAGCTCGCTTGCGGAGCTGGACTTCCGCCATCTGGCCGGCCGTTCGGAAGCGTCTTGAGTACGACAACGCCAGCCGGGGTTCGGTAGGTGCGAAGGTGAGGCCGCGCGGGGTTGGGGCCGTCGGCTCCGAGGCACTTTTTTGGCCCTCGTCGCTTCGCGCGGGGTTGAGGCTCGCTGCTTCAAGGCACTTTTTGGGCCTCCGTCGCGTCACGCGGGGTTGGGGTTCACTGCTTCGAGGCACTTTTTTGGCCCTCGTCTCGTCACGCAGGGTTGGGGCTCGCTTCTCCGAGGCACTTTCTTGGCCCTCGTCTCGCCGCGCTGGGTTGGGTCCGTCGGCTCCAAGGCACTTTTTTGGCCTCGCCGCTCCGCGCGGGGGTGGGGCTCGCCGCTTCGAGGCACTTTTTTGGCCCTCGTCGCTTCGCGCGGGGTTGAGGCTCGCTGCTTCGAGGCACTTTTTTGGCCCTCGTCGCTCCGTGCGGAGTTGTGGCCGTCGGCTTCGAGGCACTTTTTTGGCCTCGCCGCTCCGCGCGGGGGTGAGGCTCGCCGCTTCGAGGCACTTTCTTGGCCCTCGTCTCGTCACGCGGGGTTGGGGCTCGCTGCTTCAAGGCACTTTTTTGGCCCTCGTCTCGTCACGCGGGGTTGTGGCCGTCGGCTCCGAGGCACTTTTTTGGCCCTCGCCTCGCCGCACAGGGTTGGGGCTCGCTGCTTCGAGGCACTTTTTTGGCCTTGCCGCCCCGCGCGGGGTTGAGGTTCGCCGCCTTCACGCCGCACGGGCTGGAAACCGCAGCTTACACGAAGCAGCAACGCCGCCATCGCCCATCTGCCCTTCTGCGCCTTTAATTATCCGATTAATCAGATAATTAAAGAACAGTAACTCCCTATCGGAACCAAGCAAGCCTTTAACGAACGATCGAGCGCACACGGAAGAGCAACATTCATCACGCGAAGAGGAGGAACGGATTATGAAAGCCGTACAGTTCGGAGCGGGAAATATCGGAAGAGGGTTTATCGGACTGATGCTGTCTCGTTCGGGTTATGAAGTGTGCTTCGCCGCCCGCAACGCCAGCCAGGTCAAAGCCTTGCAGCTCAAGAAGCAGTACACCGTCACCTACGCCGGAGAGCCGGAACGCAGCACCCTTGTAAGCAACGTGACCGCCGTCAGCCTCAAAGATCGGGATGCCGTCATCAGACGGGTCGCGGAAGCGGACGTGATTACGACGGCGGTCGGGGCGTCCGCGCTTCCCGAGATCGCGGAGCCGATTGCCCGGGGAATCGAAGCTCGTTTGGCCGAACGGCCCCGCCCCTTGCTTGTGATCGCATGCGAGAACGCGATGAACGGAAGCGCCTTGCTGCGCAAATGGATCATGCGTCATCTGGCGCCGGAATGGAAGCCGCTCGCGGACAGCATGCTCGTCTGCCCGAACGCGGCCGTGGACCGCATCGTCCCTCCGCAGCAGCACGCCGACCCGCTCGCCGTCAAAGTCGAGCCCTACTGCGAATGGATCATCGAGCGCGTCCCTTCGCTCGATCTCTTCCCCGTCATCGAAGGCGCCCAATACGTCGACTCGCTCGAGCCGTACGTCGAGAGAAAGCTGTTTACCGTCAATACGGGGCATTCCGTCGCCGCTTATTACGGATATCGGCAAGGCTACCGGACGATCCAGGAATCGATGGGCGACCCGGAGCTGCGGCGAAGCGTCGAGCGGACGCTGGAGGAGACGTCCCGGCTGCTCGTCTCCAAGCACGGCTTCAGTCAGACCGAACACAGCCAATACGTACGCGGCACGCTGCGCAGATTCGAGAACGCCGCCATCGTCGACAAGATCGCCCGCGTCGGACGTTCTCCGCTTCGCAAGCTGTCCAGCAACGAAAGGCTGGTGCGTCCGGCGCTGCAAGCGTTCGACAACGGTATTCCGGTTCCGCATCTGGCGTCCGCCATGGCCTCCGCTCTGCTGTACGACGATGCCGGGGATCTGGAGGCGGTCATTCTGCAAACTTCCATTCGCCAGAGAGGCGTCGGACACGTCATCCGCAAGCATATGGGAATCCCCGAAGATCACGCCCTCCACCAGGAAATTCTGCTCCGCTACCATCGCTTCCAAGCGGCATCCCCGGCCCGCTCCGCCCGTACGCCGTAAAATTTCCGAAGGGGATAGCTTGACACTTTCCGATTACAACTGTAATCTATTTCCGTAGACTACAGTTGTAATCTTTGGCGTATTCATCGCCGGCGATGAACGAACGGAGGAACCGACATGCCCGAATCTCCACCCATTTCGGACGCGGAATGGGACGTTATGCGAATCGTGTGGCAGACGTCGCCATTGACGGCCGCCGACATCATTTCCCGCTTGAGCGGGACGAAATCGTGGAAGCCGAAGACGGTGAAGACGCTCGTCGGCAGACTTGTTCAGAAGGGAGCTCTCGGCTTCCGCAAAGACGGGCGCGAGTATGCCTACTTCCCGCTCGTCAACGAAGAGGAATGCGTTCGCGAAGCAAGCCGCTCCTTCCTCGACCGAATTTACGGAGGCGCTCTTAAACCGATGATGGTGCACTTCCTGGAATCCGGCAAGCTCTCTCCCGACGATATCAAGGAGTTGAAAGACCTGCTCCGGGAAAAGGAGAAATGACGATGGAGCTTGCGATCCGAATGTTCGGGCAAGCGCTCGTCGGCTCGGCGGAAGCCGCCGTCCTCGTGCTGTTGATCGCTGCGGCGCTGCGGCTGTGCCGCAAGACGCTGTCCCCAGGCTGGAAGTACGCCCTGTGGTTCCTGCTGCTCGCGAAGCTGCTGATCCCGCTGTTGCCCGGAGACGCAGGAAGCCAGCTAAGATGGCTGCCTGTGCCCGATACGCTGGAAACGCGCTTGCCGGTCTTCGACGCGATTCAATCTCGCGCCGAAAACCTCTCGGCGACTGCAGCAGCGGAAGCTTCAGAGCGGGCAAGCGGCGGAGCCGTATTCGAAGGGGGAGAAGCGGTCTCGCAGCCCGCGAGCTCCAATCAGGCTCCGGACAACCATCTTCTTCGAATCGCCGCGGCCGTATGGCTGTCCGGTATCGCTCTGGCACTGCTGTTCCCACTCGCCGGACATCTCGCCATGTCCCGGGCACTTCGACGGGAAACCCGCTTGGCCGTTCCGCGCGAGCTGGAGGAGCAATTCTCGCGAATCCGCGCGGAAAGCAACATCCGCCCCGGCGTACGGCTTCGTCTGACCCGGCTTGTGTCCGGACCGGCACTGTTCGGCATTTTCTCCCCAGTCGTGCTGATTCCGCGGGATTTGGCCGGACGTCTGGCCGAAGCCGAATGGGAATGCATCTTTAGACATGAGCTGGCCCATTACCGGAGGAAGGATATTTGGGTCAACTTGCTGGCGTATTCGCTCGTCTCCGCGCATTGGTTCAATCCGTTGGCGTGGTACGGGCTGAGGAGAATGCGCATCGATCAGGAAAGCGCCTGCGACGCGAACGTGCTGAACGCCATTGCCTCCAAGGAAACATATGCTTCCTGCATCATCAAGCTGCTGGAAGTCGGAGCCGCGCGGAAAATCGCGTTATCGGGAGTCGGTTTCTTCGGGAGAAAAAAATTGATCGCGAGGAGAATCGTGATGATCCGAGACTACAAACCCAGCCGAAAGAAAGCCGCCTATACCGGGGCTGCCGTCTTCATTCTAGCTGGAGCTTTGCTGCTGCCGTCCGCTCTTGCGGCGGACAAGGGCGAGCCGCGGACCACCCCGCAGCCTGCTCCAACTGCCGAAACAAACAATGCCGGCGCTAAGGAAATCCAATTGCGGCTCAAGATACCGGAAGACGCTAAAATCAGCTCGCGCTACGGTTATCGCATCCATCCGGTAACGTCCGAAAAATCGCTGCACGACGGCATCGATATCGCCGGCAAAGCCGGATCGGATATTTTCGCGGCCGGGACCGGCCAAGTTGTGCTGTCCGAATACGATGCCGCCAAAGGTTTGACGGTAAAGATCGAGCACGGCGAGGCATGGATTACGGAGTACCGGCACCTGGACAAGATTGCGGTCGAAGCCGGGGACAAAGTGAAGTCCGGGGATTTGATCGGACAGATGGGCAGCACAGGGGAATCCACCGGTCCCCATCTGCATTACTCGACGCTTAAAGAAGGAGAATACGTCGATCCCCTGTCCGTGACCGTCATCGGAACCGAAGCGAAATGACAAAGAAGGAGTTGCCCCGTCAAGGGACAGCTCCTTCTCTCGTTTCCATGCGGGTCAGGACGGGGGCCGGTTCGCGCCTCTTCTCCATACTGATCCAGACGAGCCCCGCCGCCATGCAGACGGCTCCGACGATCTGCCAGCCCGAGATCGACTCGTCGAAGAAGAGCAGCCCGGCAATGACGGCCGCCGCGGGCACGACGTAGCGGAAGAAGTTGGCCCGGGCCGCGCCGATCTTGAACATGCTGGCGTTCCATACGACGAACGCGACGACCGTGCAGACGATTACATTGTAAGCGATCGCCGCATAATGTCCCGCTCCCAGACCGCTCCAATCCACCTTGCCCCAGCCGCTCAGCGTGAAGGGGATCATGAACAAGCTGCCGAACAGAATAAACCAGGCGCTTACGCGCAAGGAAGAATAGCGCTTCATCAGCGACATGCAGCTCAAGTTGAACAGCGCGCCCACCACGCTGACTCCGAACGCGAGCAAATTGCCGATCATATGGTCGGAAGACAAGTCGAACCCTTCCTTGCCGCCCAGAATGATGAAGGTAACGCCCACGATCGCGGCCGCCCCTCCGACCGCCAGACGTCGGGTAAAGCTCTCCTTCACGAACAACGGCGCGAACAAGGCGGCGAAGATCGGCCATGGGGCCACGTTCAGCAAGGACGCGTTCGCCAGCGTCGTGTATTTGATCGAATACATGACTGCAATCTCCAAGCCGGTCACCCCGACCAGCCCGATCCCCGCAAGCTGAAGCACGGCTTTCCACGGCAGGCCGACGCTGCCTTCCTTCCATTTCAACAGCAGAAAAAAACACGGAACGGCCAAGCCGAACCGCAGAAAGGCAAAAAGCGCCGGATCGAACGTCTCCATCGCGCTGCGGGAAACGCCGAAATTCGCTCCCCATATTACGGATACCGCAACGAGTCCGGCATAATACTTCCATTTTCTGTCCATCTGGTGATGTCTCGTCTCCGTTCTCACGTCAAGGCGTCATGATGCGCAAGCGAGGCGGCCGAATTCGCCGCCTCCCTCATTCCGCATCGATTGTACCACATCCGCAGCCCGAACGGATCAGTCCAATTCGAAATCGGCCAAGCCGAGCGGCAGCGGAGCCGGAGTATCGCACGAGCTCTTCATCATATAGTGAACGCCTTGCTCCGACGCGTCGTGGAAACCGTGCATCGCCTCCAGCACGTGGAAGGCCAGCTCACCGCTCGCGCGATGCTTGCGTCCCGCCTGAATGGCGCGGGCCATGTCCGCCGCGCCTACGCCACGCGCGTTCTCGGCCTTGCCGTGCGTAAGCGGAATGTCCGACCATTCCTTCGAGCCCGCGCGCCAGATACTGACCGTACCCCCGAAACCGTTCGGGTCCGGCACGAGCAGCGTGCCGCCGCTTCCGTACACCTCGATGCGAGGCAGCGTGGAGCCGCCCTTCGTATCGAAGCTCGTCAGCAGCGTGCCGATCGGCCCCGAAGCGAAGTCCATAATGCCGGCGACATGCGTCGGCACTTCGACTTTCACCTTCTGCCCGAACTTCGGCTGGCTCGTAATCGTTCTCTCCGGGTACGAGATGCGGGCCGAACCGGTCACCCGCGTGATCGGTCCCAGCATCGCGATCAAGGCGGTCAAATAGTACGGTCCCATGTCGAACATCGGTCCGCCGCCCTTGTGGTAATAAAATTCAGGCGCGGGATGCCAGCTCTCGTGGCCGCCGCTCGTCATGAACGCCGTCGCGCCGATCGGAGTGCCGATCCATCCGTCCCGGATCAGCTTAACCGCAGTCTGAATGCCGCCCCCGAGGAACGTATCCGGCGCGCTGCCGACGAGCAACCCCTTGCGCCGGGCCAACTCCAGCACCTGCTGCCCTTCCTCGCGAGTCGCCGCCAGCGGCTTCTCCACGTAGACGTGCTTGCCCGCCTCCAGCGCCTGCAAACATACCGATGCATGCGCGAGCGGAATCGTCAGATTGATCACCATCTGAATGTCGGGATCGGCCAGCAATTCCTCGACCGAACAGCCGCGGACGCCGAATTCCGCCGCCCTCGCCTTGGCCCGCTCCACGTCCAGGTCGGCGCAAGCGACGACTTCCATCGACTCGAACCTCTTGCCGTTCTGAAAATAAATGCCGCTGATGTTCCCGGTGCCGATAATGCCGACTTTGATTTTCTCCACGAGGTTTCCTCTTTTCCCGGAATTAAAGTTGGTTGTCCTGCATGCCCGTGTATGCCAGAGCCGATTCGTCCGCCGGGGCGAGAGCCTTGCCCTCCGCGCACCAATTGAAGCCCCGGCGCATCAGTTCCTTGACGACCGGAATTTCCATGATGTTCGCCTGATGTCCGAGCGAATTGTAATAGACGCGCCCATGTCCCCAGCGCTTCGTCCAGACGACCGGCATATCGACGGCTTTGTTAGGCGAATGCGGCCCCGGAGCCAACGGAAAACGCGTCGTGGCAAGCACTTCGTTCGCCGGATCGACATGAAGATAATACTGCTCCGTCGACACCGTGAAATCTTCGATGCCTTCGACCAGCGGACTGGAGCCCGCCTTGATCTCCACCGTGTACTCCGTGCCGTCGTTGCCCGGATGCGCGATCCACTGTCCCCCGGTCATGAATTGCCAGTCCGTGTTTTCGCGGAATGCGTCGCACATGCCGCCATGACAGCCGGCCAATCCGACTCCGCTCTGCACGGCCGCAGAAACGTTGTTCACCCATTCCTGCGAGATGCGCCCCATCGTCCATACCGGCACGATCAGGTCCAGCCCCTTCAGCTTCTCCCCGTCGGCGAAAGCTTCCAGCGTGTCCGATACCTCGACCTCGAAGCCTTCCTCTGCCAACTGGCCGCGGAAAATCTCCGCCACTTCCTTCGGCTGGTGCCCGTCCCAGCCTCCCCATACGATCAATGCCTTCTTCATCCGTCTTCCTCCCGTTGAATTAGTTGCCGCTCGATTTGCGGATGACGAGCTCGGTCGGCAGCTTCTCGCGAATGAGCGCCGCCGGAACGTCGGATTTATCCTTGTCCGCAAGCTGCGTCAGCAGGCGGTCCGCCGCCAGTCTGCCCATTTCGTAAAAAGGAACCCTCACCGTCGTCAGCGGAGGCTCCGTGAAGCTGGCCGCGTCGGAATCGTCGTAAGCGACGATCTTCAGATCGTCCGGCAGGCTGCAGCCCAGCTCTCTGAGTCCCTGCATCAACCCGATAGCCATCCGGTCGTTGCCGACGAAGATCGCGTCGAGCCGGCTGAGATCGCGATGCACTTGAGCCGCCGCCCTTCGGCCGCTCGTTCGGCTGTAATTCCCCTCGTAGACGAGCGTCTCGTCCTCGGGGATTCCGGCCTCCAGCAGCGCTCTCCGGTATCCCGTCAGTCTGTCGCGGCTGTTCGAATACTGCTGAGCGCCGTTGAGAAAACCGATTCTCCTGTAACCTTTGCCAATAAGATGCTTGACTGCGTCGTAGCTTCCCTGTTCATGATCCGCGGCCACGATGTTCAAGAGCGGATGGTCGAATCTCTGATCCATGACGCAGAACGGCAGCCGCTCGTCCGCCAGCCGATGGACGGCTTGCTTCTCCTCTTCGGCGGCGCTGGAGCCGAGGATGATGCAGGCATCCACGCGCTGCGTCCGATACAGAGAGACATAGTCGTATACGGAGGTCGGATCTCTGAACAGCAGCAGCAGCCCGTATCCGCGCGAGTGAACGGCTTCCCCAATGCCTCCAAGCAGCTCGGAAAAGTAGTACGTCGAGAACAAGTGAACTTTCGGCACATGAGGCAGCACGACGCCGAGGTTGCCGCTTCGTCCTCTCGCGAAGCTCGACGCCACCGCGTTCAGCTCGTAGTTCAACTGCTTGGCCGCCTGCAGCACCCGCTCTCTTGTCGACTCCTTCATCGGCCCGATTCCGTTCAGCACCCGGGACACGGTCGCCTCGGATACGCCGGCCAGCTTGGCGACTTCTTTACGATTCGTCAAAGTCATCTTCCTGTCTGAAAACAATTAATGTACGCGTGTACATTATGGCACGACAAGACGGGAGCGTCAAGTGAAATTCGCAGCACGCTACCGGGCCATTGACCGCACCTTCCTAAAATGTTACATTTTATTCATACTATTCTTATTTAAATACTTGTAATTGAACGGAGTGGAGAGAGGATGACCCAAAGAAGACAAATCAAGCTGGCCGCCTATCTGGTCGGCACGGGCATGCACGTCGCTTCGTGGCGTCTGCCGCAGGCGCCTGTCGACGCCAGCCACGATATCGATTATTACCGCGACCTCGTCCAGACCGCGGAGCGCGGCAAGTTCGACATCGCCTTCCTGGCGGACAGCCTGGCGATCAACGAGCAGTCCCACCCGAACATCTTGAACCGCTTCGAGCCGATCACGCTCATCTCCGCGCTGGCCGGCTCCTCCTCGAAGATCGGGCTCGTCGCCACGGCTTCCACCTCGTACATCGAGCCTTATAATCTGGCACGCCTGTTCATGTCGGCGGATCACATCAGCAAAGGGAGAGTCGGCTGGAACATCGTCACGACAAGGGACTTGTCCGGCAATACCGCCCGCAACTTCAACGCCGAGGAGCATCTGGACCATTCGTTCCGCTACGAGCGGGCCGAGGAGTTTCTGGAAGTCGTCCGGGGATTGTGGGACTCGTGGGAGGACGACGCCTTCGTCCAGGACAAGGAGAGCGGACGCTTCTTCGACCGCGGCAAGCTGCACCGCATCCAACATCAGGGCCGTTTCTTCTCGGTGGAGGGGCCGCTCAACATCGGCCGTTCCCCGCAAGGCCATCCGGTGCTCGTGCAGGCCGGCAATTCGGAATCCGGACAGAATTTCTCCTCCAAGGTCGGAGAAGTCATCTTCTCTATCAAGTACAATATCGAGGATGCGCAAAGCTTCTACCGTTCCTATAAAGCCAAAGTCGCCGAGGCGGGCCGAAATCCCGACGACGTGTACGTGCTGCAGGGCATCTCCCCGATTATCGGGCGGACCGAGGAGGAAGCGCACGAGAAGCAGAAGCGGCTCGAATCCCTGATTACGGAGGAGACGGGGATCGGTTTTCTCTCGGACTACTTCAAGAGCGTCGACTTCACCGGATATACGCTCGACCACCGCGCGAACGAGCTCGGACTCGGACAGCTCGACGAGGGCAAGTCCGACTACAAGAAGCACCAGCTTGTCATCGCCCGGGAGAATCCGACGCTGCGCCAAGTCTATTCGCTGCTCACCGGCTCCTTCAGCGGGGACGGCTTCGTCGGCACGCCGGAGAAAATCGCCGACACGCTGGCGCGTTGGTTCACGGAAGGCGCCGCGGACGGCTTCATGCTGATGTCGCCCGTCCTGCCGGACGGCTTGGAGGACTTCGTCGAACGCGTCGTCCCTCTGCTTCAGCGCCGCGGGCTGTTCCGCGAGGAATACGAGGGCAGCACGCTTCGGGAGCACATCGGCTTGCCGGTGCCGCCGAACCGTTTCACCAGATCGGAATAACGCCTCTTCGCCGCCTTCGGACCTAAGGGAAAACGTCCCGGGGTCCGGAGGCTTTTCCCTGCCTCCGCCCTGCGACGACCGCTCCGTTGACCTTGGTTCATCTTCGATTTATACTTTGGAAAACAAATAAATCATTATGCTTTCCATGTTTTCTTCATCTTGAGACAATGGAGGCCGGACATGAGCCGTACCGTTGATTCGGGCCGCGCAGTCCGGCTCGCAAGGGAGAACGCCATGAGAGACAGAATCCGCCAAGCGGCCATACAAGAAGTTCGACAGAGAGGCTTAAAGTTCTCGGTCAGGGAACTCGCGAACCGCCTGGGAATCAGCACGAAGACGCTGTATCAGCATTACGCGTCCAAAGAGCTGCTGATTGCAGAGCTCGCCGATCTGTCCATCGCCGCCATGAAGGAACGCGAGGCTCAGGTACTGAACGACGCGGCAATGCCGCTGGTCCGCAAGCTCTACGAGACGCTGATCGTCGTGCCCCAAGCTTTCGCTTTCAGCGATACCCGGCTTCTGAACGAGCTTAAGAACGTCTATCCCGCGCAATGGCGTGTGATCGACGAGTATATGAACGAGGGCTGGGACAATATTCGCCAGCTTATCCGGCAAGGCATCGAAGAAGGCGCGCTGCGCCCCTTCGACGTCGATCTGTTCATTAATGCATATGTAGGCGCGATCTATCGATTAATGGACCGCGAAGCCGCCGACGCCCGGCAGGGCGATCTTCCGCTGGGCGAGACGCTCGCGAGGACGGTCGAACTGCTGATCTACGGCATCGTGAACGACAGAGAGGAGAATCTCCAATGACCAAAGCCTACCTGTTCCTTGCCCTCGCCATCGCCAGCGAGCTGTTCGGCACTTCGATGCTCAAGGCGTCCGAAGGCTTCTCCAAGCTCTACCCCAGCATCGCTACGATCGCGGCGTTCTCGCTGGCGTTCTATTCGCTGTCGCTCAGCCTGCAGCAAATTCCGCTGGGCGTCGCTTACGCGATCTGGTCCGGCGTCGGCACCGCCCTGACCGCCGTCATCGGCATCGTCGTCTGGAAGGAGACGGCCAGCCTGACGACGGCGCTCGGCATCGTCCTCATCGTCGCGGGTGTCGTCGTCTTAAACTTGAAGGGCTCCGGCGCGCATTGACATTGACTCACGGGATTTGAACGGTCTCCCCCGCAACCAGCGACTCGGCGAACGCCTCCTTCAGCAGCTCGTAGGAACGCAGCCGTTTCGCCGCGTCGCGAATCGTAGAGATGACGATAAATTCCTCCACGCCGTATTTGGCCGCCGCATCCAGCAGCCGCGCGCGCACGGTCTCCTTGGAGCCGTGGACGACGTAAGCCTGACGGGCGTCGATCGTATACTCTTCTTCCGCCTGCCTGCCGTATTCCTCCGCATGCTCCACGGTTGCCACCGTGATCGTTCGCCCGCTCTTCAAGTGAATCTTGACGATTCGGCATTGCTCGGCGATGCTGCCGGCTTCCTCATCGGTGTCGGCGACGATGACAGGGACGGCCAGCAGAGCTTCCGAAGCCCTCCCTTCTGCCGAACGGAATCCGGAGCGATAAGCCTCGAATGCCCGCACCGCTTCCTCCTCGTCGTTGTTGATGAACAGGGCGTACACATAAGGCAGCCCCAGCTCCGCAGCGGTCGAGGCGCTGGATGAGCTCGCCCCGAGAAGCAGCACGTCCGCGGGCACGCGAGGCACGGGGCTGGCCTTAAGCCCGGCGAGCGGATGATCCGGAGGCAGCAAGTCCCGCGTATAAGCAAGCACTTCCGCGATCTTCTCGGCAAGCGTCGCCTGATCGACCTTGCCCGCCTGCAGAGCCCGGATCGAATGCGGCAGTCCGCCGGGCGCGCGGCCGATGCCCAGATCGACCCGTCCCGGGTTCAGCGACGCCAGCACATTAAAGTTTTCCGCCACCTTGTACGGGCTGTAATGCTGCAGCATGACGCCGCCGGAACCGACGCGGATGCGCTCCGTCTTGGCCAACAGATGCGCGATCAGCACTTCGGGCGAAGAGCCCGCCACCAGGTCGGAATCGTGATGCTCCGATACCCAGAATCTGCAGTACCCCCACGCTTCCGCCTTCCTCGCCAGCTCTACCGTATGCTCGAACGCCTCCGTCGGATCTTCTCCTTTGTTAATCAAAGTCTGGTCCAGTATGCTTAGTCGAATTCCCATAAAATTCAGCCTCCTCTAGGGCGTGTATGCATACTCCGAGGATCGCAGATATTGCCGAATTTTCGTTCCATGCAAGGAACTTTTGTGAAGGCGTACCGGGGTACGTCAAGCAAAAGTGACGAAGCAGGGGGCGAAAAGGCGGTGATAGATGCCTCTGAGCGGGTTTGCTTACACGCCCTAAGTCGTAAAATGCAGCAAATATTCGTCCAGTTCGATGCGAAGCGCGCTATTGAATACGTTCGTCGCGATCATCTGCCCGCCGAACGCGGTCAGGGCGACGATCTGCTCCGGCGTGTAATACTGGCCCAAGTGGGAAAACAGCGCGTTCGGCACGGCGTTCGGCTTGCTCGCCAAATACCTTCCGTACTGCTCCAGCGCCAATTCCTCGTCGTCCAGCAGAAGCTCGTCGGGGTTCTCTCCCCGATCGGTGAGCGATTTGCGGAAGTACGTCGAGTTCAGCAAGCTGTCCCCTTCCAGGGAAATCGCGTAGCAGAACACGATAAACGCCCTATGGCTAATAAATTGAAGCAATGCCTCGCGCAGTCTGTGCCACTCCTCGTACGCATGGTACGAAGGCAGATGGTGCAGCAGCGTCTTCTTCGCGTTTGTCACCGTACCGTTGATCCGGTATTGGCGTTCGTATTCGGCGCGCGCTTCGGGCGAAGCGTTCTCGTACGCAATCGGTTTAATGACCGCAATCATCATCGTCCCTCCGTTCATATGGAAACGACTGAAGGGCCGGGACCCGTTCAGGGTCCGGCGCTTCAGTCCGTATTGCCGAAATGTATTAATTGCCGTTATAGTCCGGAATCGCTTCGAAGAACAAGCGGTCCAGCAGTTCCTTCTCGTCCGTGGAAGCGTCGAGAATACCTTGCGCCTTCTGTTCTCTGATGAAGAACTCCGCGTTCTTCTTGGCGTTGATCACGCCCGGCTTCCAATGGTAGGACTTGAGCAGCTTCTCGTTCGTCGCCGCGTCGGCCGGCACGTACTTCTTGTCCGTCTCGATCTGAGCCGTCTCGGCCGCGTTGTTGCCGACCCATTCCGCCGATTTCAACAGCGCGCGCGTGATCGCGGCCGCCTTGTCCGGATCTTTCTTCGTGACGGCTCCGCTTACGACGGAGTAGCAGCAATAGCCGGATTTGAACGGCTCGTCATGCCCGTTGCTGAGCAGTCGGACGAAGTTGCCCGTGTCGAGCGCTTGCTGCGCGGCAGGGTCCCATACGATGAACGCGTCGATATCGCCCTTGTCGGCGGCCGTCGACAGCTGCTGGGAAGGGTACGCCCTCCAGTCGATGTCAGTCGGCTCGATTCCATTCTGCTTCAGCGCGATCGACAGCGTAATTTGCGGTCCGCCGCCGATAACGTCTACGCCAATCTTCTTGCCCTTCAAGTCTTGCAAGGTCGAGATGCCTTTGCCTTTAGGCGCGACCAACTGGATGCATCCCGCGTGAAGGCCGCCCGTCACCTTGACGTCCAGCCCTTGCTCGATCGGCTTGAACCAGGCGAAGTTGCCGACCGTTCCGTCTACTTTGCCGGAAGAGATGCCGGACTTCAGCGTCTCGAAGTCCATCTGCACCAATTCGACGTCGAGCCCCTCTTCCTTGAAAAAGCCTTTCTCGATCGCCGTATAGATCGGCGCTTCGCACGTACCCCCGGCATAGGCGAACGTCACCTTCTTCAACGACTTGTCTCCCGAACCCGCATTCGACGAAGACGGGGATGCAGCCGCCGGACTCGACTCATTGTCGTTTTTGCCGCATCCGTTCAAGACGGCGATCGCCATCGTGACCGCGACAGCGGACAATATCCACTTGCTCTTGGCCAAATTGTTCTTCATTCCTGTTCTCCATCCTCCCGAATGAATGATTCCTATCTTCCCGCTGCGACTCTCCAGTCGCCTCTTGCGCTCCCTCCTTCCGAACCCGAACCGCGGGCCTTCCATTTAGACGCCGCTGGGCTCGGCTGCCGCGACAGCCCGGCGAATCGCCTGCTCCAGATCGTCGATCAGATCCTGGGCATCCTCGATGCCGATGGACAGACGGATCAGATCCGGCCTCACCCCGGCCGCGAGCTGCGCCTCCGGCGTAAGCTGCGCATGCGTCGTGCTGCCCGGATGGATCACGAGCGACTTGGCGTCCGCCACGTTCGCCAGATGGGAAAACAGCTCCAGTCCGTCGATGAACCGGTTCGCCGTCTCCGGGTCACCCTTCAGACCGAACGAGAAAATGGAGCCCGGCCCTTTCGGAAAATATTTTGCCGCCAGCGCCCGATACGGGTTGCCCTCCAGCGTCGGATAATTCACCCAGGCCACGTCGGGATGCCGGCTCAAATAATCGACGACTCGCAGCGTATTGGCCAGATGCTTCTCCACCCTGAGCGAGAGCGTCTCCAGCCCTTGCAGGAGCAGGAAGCTGTTGAACGGACTGATTGAAGCGCCGATGTCCCGCAAATACTGCACCCGAACCTTGGTGATGAAGGCCAGCTCCGCGAACTTCTCCACGTAGACGAGGCCGTTGTAGCTCTTGTCCGGCTCGGTAAATCCGGGGAACTTGCCGTTCGTCCAATCGAATCGGCCCGCGTCGACGATCAGCCCGCCGATCGAGTTGCCGTGCCCGCCGATGAACTTCGTCGCGGAATGCACGACGATGTCCGCCCCGTATTCGATCGGTCGAATCAGGTATGGAGTGCCGAACGTGTTGTCAACAATGAGAGGGATGCCGTTCTCGTGCGCAATGTCGGCTATCCGTTCGATATCCGGAATGTTCAGCCCGGGGTTGCCGATCGATTCAAGGAACAGCGCCTTCGTCCTGTCCGTAATGGCGCGCCTGAAGTTCTCCGGATCGTCCGAATCGACGAACCTCGTTGTGATGCCCAGCTTCGGCAGAGTGACGTCGAACAGATTGTACGTGCCGCCGTACAGCGCGCTCGCCGAGACGATCTCGTCTCCGGAGCCCGCCAGATTGAAGATCGCGTAAGTCACCGCGGCTGAACCCGACGCCACCGCCAGCGCTCCGACGCCGCCCTCGAGCGCGGCGATCCGCTGCTCCAGCGCATCGCTCGTCGGATTGCCGACGCGGGTGTAAGTGTGGCCGAATTCCTCGAAGTTGATGACCGAGCGCGCATGCTCCGTATTCTTGAACACGTACGAGGCCGTCTGATAGATCGGCACCGCCCGCGCTCCGGTAACCGGATCGGGCTGCTGGCCGGCATGCACCTGCAGCGTGTCGAAACGCCATTTCTTCGAACCGTTGCCTTCTTTGGATGCCTGTTGCTCGCTCATCTTCGTTCCTCCCGTCTTGAATCAAAAAAGAGACCGCGCTTCCCGAGGGAAAGCCAGTCTCCAGAGGTCTGGTCAACTTCTTCAGGCTAATTCTCTAATTCTATTAATTCATAGTAACATTACCGGAATTATAAGATTATGATAACTCCGAATGTTTGTCGTTGTCAATCCTCATTCCAAATTTTTATTTTACTCTCAACTATTGACAAATCGGAAATCAACAAGTTAATTTAATTAAAACCAATTGGAATTATTGGGATTAACCTTGAAGAAGAAAGCAGGAATCGCGGATGAGCAAATGGCGCAATTGGATAATCGTGACGGCGGCCGCCTCGTTATGCGGAATCATTCTGTTCCAGCAATCGTTCTCCGATCGCGGACAACCGGAGCGGCAGGTGTCCGGGCTGTCCGGCAACGGCAGCAGCGAAGGCGAAGCAACGGCTCTTCCCGAGAAGGCGGAGATCGGCTATCTCGCCCCCTCCTTCTCGCTGACCGGATTGGACGGCGGCACCTACTCTCTCGAGGCGCTAAGAGGCAAGCCCGTCGTGCTGAATTTCTGGGCTTCGTGGTGCGGACCTTGCCGGGACGAAGCTCCCTTGTTCACGAAGCTGCACAAGCAGTATGGAGAGCGGCTGAGCATCCTCGCCGTCAATCTGACCGCGACCGACAGCGTGGAAGCGGCGCGCGAGTTCGCGGAGAGCTACGGATTCACGTTCCCGATTCCGCTCGATTCGGACGGTACGGTCGCGGCCAAGTACGAGATCCGGCCGATTCCGACGACGATCTTCGTCGATTCCCGGGGAGTCATCACCGACGGCGTTCTCGGCGCGCTGAATTGGGAACTGCTGCACGAACGAGTCCTCCCTCTACTGGAATCGTCTGCGACCGATTCGGAAGGTTAAATATCCCGCGAATAGCGCAATAGAGCCGACAACCGCCGCCGCGCCCGCGGCGATGCCAAGGCCGGACAGGGACAGGCTTCCCGGCCCTTCTCCGCTCCCGGCCGAGCCTCCATCGGATACCGATGCGAGCTTGATCGGCTTGCCATCGTCCTCGGGCATCGCATGGCAAGCCGGAAACCCGCTTGCAAAGGAAAACGTCGTCTCCTCCACGGCGCCCTCCGCCGCAGCGGTTCCGGCTCCCCAGACAATCCCGGCCAGCAGCAGCGCCGCCCCGATTGCGAACAACTTTCTCATCGCTCTCCCTCCTTTCTCTTACGAATGCACGCTGAACTCGAACGTTTTCATATCATGCAAGCCTTCCGCCGTCGTGACGTGCGCCAGCAAATAATAATCGCCCGCCTGGGAGAACTCCCCCCTGACGTAGTACTTGCCGTCTTCCTCCGACTTGGCGGATAGCTGAGCGTGCTGCTGCTCTCCCTTCGGCCAAATCTCGAAGACGACCGAGGCGCCCTTCACCGGCTCGGAACCGTGCTTCACGTCCAGACTCAGCGTGGAACTGCCGCTGCCGGTCAGCTTCGCCGGCTCCGTAGAGAACCGGAGCTCCAGCGTCCCGATGCCCGAACCGGCCGCCGGCAAGCGGTCGCCCCCGCTCGCACACCCGCCCAGCGCAAGCGCCGCAAGCAGCAGCGCCGCTCCTCCCAGCCAAGGTTTGCGTCTTCTCATCGTTCGCCTCCCTCCTTAGACGATATACTCCGGCTGGCCGATCTCCGGCACGAGCTGAAGCGACTCCAGAATGCGCGAGCGGTATTCGAAGAACGAAGGACTGTTGCGCACTCTGGGCCGCGGCAGATCGATGCGGATCGTCTCCTTGATCCGGGCCGGCCGCGGCGTCATGATGACGACGCGATCGCTCAGGTAGACCGCCTCGTCGATATCGTGGGTGACGAACACCATCGTCGTGCCCCTCTCCCGCCAGATGCGCAGCAGCTCATCCTGCAGATTCATCCGCGTGAAGGCGTCGAGCGCGCCGAGCGGCTCGTCGAGCAGCAGCACCTTCGGATGGTTGACGAGCGCCCGCGCCAATGCGGCCCTCTGCGCCATCCCCCCGGACAACTGATGCGGATACGCCTTCTCGAACCCTTTTAACCCGACCAGCTCGATGAATTTGTCCACCTCGCCCTTCCGTTCCTTCAGCACCCCTTGCGCTTCGAGTCCCGTCGCCACGTTCTTCCAGATCGTCTTCCAAGGAAACAGCGTCGGGTCCTGGAAGACGAGCCCCCGGCTCGGATGCGCGTCGTCGATCGGCTCCCCGTCCAGCTTCAACTGCCCGCCAGTCGGCTTGTCGATGCCCGCGATCAACCTCAGCAGAGTCGACTTGCCGCAGCCGCTCGGCCCGATCAGCGAGACGAACTCTCCTTCCCGGATGTCCAGATCGACTTTGCTCAGCGCGATCACCGCCTGGTCCCCGTCCGTCCGGTCCTCGAACACGCGCGACACGCCGTTGATGGCGATCCGTCCGCCTTCCGCCGTTTTTACCATTTGATCAACCCCTTCTGCCAGATCAGCACCCGGTCGCGAATTTTGAACAGAATCGTAATGATCGTCGAGAACAGCACTGCCATAATGAAGAGCGCCGCGTACACCTTGTAATACTCCGCCCAGGCCTGAGCCCAGGTGATATAGAAGCCGAGACCTGCTTTCACCCCGATCATTTCGGCGACGATCAGCGTCACGAACGAAGTTCCGAGCCCCATGAACAATCCGATGAAAATGAGCGGGAACGCAGCGGGAAACGCCACGCGAAGCACGAGATACCGTTCGCTCGCCCCAAGCGTCCGCGCAACCTCGAAGAACGACTTGTTCACGCCGGCGATGCCGGACCAGGTCATGACCGTTACCGGAAACCACGTCCCGAGCGCGATCAGGAAAATGCTGGCCGTAAAGCTGCTCGGAAACACGATGAGCACGACGGGAATCCACGCGGTGGCCGGAATCGGGCCGATAAAACGGAGGAACGGGTTGATCCAGTACTGAAAATGCTTGTACCAGCCCATCAGCACGCCCGTCGCAAGACCGAAGACTGCCCCGATCAAGTAGCCGATGAAGAGCAGCCGCACGGAATACAGAATGCAGACGAGAAGCTTCTCGCGGTCGCCGATCAACGCGTCCAGTATTTTGACCTGGGACGGAAAATAAGGAAGCGGAAGCGTGCCCGACTTCAGCGTCAGCAATTCCCATACGACGAGCAGGCCGATAATGAGCGTGATAATGTTGGAGAAATAGAGCAAGGACGCGAGCAGCTTCCGGCGGTAGAGCCCGGCGATCGCCCATGCCGAGAACAGCCCCAAGGCGATGAAGAGGATGACCGTGTACTCGCTCTCCGACGCGACGATCTGCACGTCGGGGACGAACGCGTGCACGAGCAGCGAAATAATGAGCGCCGCGGCCGGCAGCGCCAGCTTCGCGATGTCGGCGGGCGAAAGTTTGATCGACGCTTTGGCGTCTGCAGATACCCCGATTCGTTCCGCAACTTCCAAGTCGTTCAGCCTCCTGGTCCGCGGAATACAAAAGACCCCTCTCCATGGCAGGAGCAGGGGTCTCCGGTAAATCCGGTGGACATCCATGTTTGATTTTTCCAATAAACCAACTATATAGGTCGGTTTTATTGGTTAAACATTAACATGGATGGGCGAAGCTGTCAACCGGGAAGATCGGCGGTCGAGATGATGCGGTCGATTATGCCGTATTCCAGCGCCTCTTCGGCGGACATGTAATGATCCCGCTCCACGTCTCTCTCGATCCGCTCGAGCGCCTGGCCGGTATGATCGGCGAAAATCCGGTTCAGCTTATCTCTCGTCCGCAAAATTCTTTTGGCGCTGATCGCGATGTCGCTCGCCTGTCCCTGCGCTCCTCCGCTGGGCTGATGAATCATGACCTCGCTGTTCGGCAGCGCGAACCGCTTGCCTCGGGCGCCCGACAGCAGCAGGAAAGCTCCCGCGGACGCGGCCATTCCCATGCAGATCGTATGAACCTCCGGCTTGATGAACCGCATCGTATCGTACATGGCGAACGCCGACGAGATCGAGCCTCCCGGCGAGTTGATGTACATGCTGATCTCTTTGTCCGGGTCTTCCGCCGCCAGGAACAGCAGTTGGGCGACGACACTGTTGGCGACCTGATCGTCGATCGCCGAGCCCAGGAAGATGATGCGGTCCTTCAGCAGACGGGAATAGATATCGTACGATCTCTCCCCCCGGTTCGTCTGCTCGACGACGTACGGCACGTAATTCGACATTGTTCGTTCCTCCGTTTTCCTGTTCGTATTGGGAATCGCAATTCACCCCGTAGACGAACGAACGCTTCGGAAAGATACGGGAGGTCCGACGAATTCGTCTTTGCTCCGCGGCGAAAATCGAATACACTTTAAGTAGAGAAAAAGTTTGATTTTTTTCGGCGCAAGCAGCGTATCCTTTGGCGTGCTTCGTTCGTTTACGATAGCAAGACGAATTCCGCCTGTGCATACAGAGGAGGGAATGCCATGTACGCAAACTACACCGAGAGCGCGCGAGAGACGGAGGCGTCGACGGCACTACGTGACGTCGCCGAACTCCATGCCGCGCTGCGAAAATATTGCCTGTCCCTGGCCGAGTCCGCCTGGGAGGCGGAGGATCTGGCCCAAGACGCCTGGCTCAAGGCGCTCGGCGGTCCCCGCTTCGATACGCATCCGAATCCGGAAGCGTACCTGCTGCGGATCGCGAAGAACGCCTGGATCGACCGCGCTCGCCGCGGCGTCAAGCTGTCGCGCATTCTGAAGACCGTGCGGCCGCCGGAAGGGGAAGCGGCCGGCGACGGCGCCCTGGAGATGGAGTCTGCCTTCCGAGCGCTGGCCGAGCATCTGCCGCCCTTGCAGAGAGCGGCGTTCCTGCTGCGCGACGTGCTCGGCTATTCGAGCGCGGAGACGGCAGACCTGCTGCGGGTGACGGAAGGAGCGGCGAAAGCCGCCCTGCACCGGGCAAGGCGGAATCTTCCGCGGGTTCGGGAGGAATTGGAGAGCGGAGAAGGCGGAACTGCGGCCGATCAGCCCGGTCTGGCCGCCTACGCGCGGGCGATCGCGGCCGCATATGAGGCCGGGGACGTCGAGGCGATGCTGGCGTCGTTCGCCGCGATCGACTCCGAGCCGGCCCAAGCGATCGGCCTGCTGCATTCGCGGCGGCTGCGGTCGGCCGTCTCACGCCGGGCGGAAGCTCCGCGAGGGAACTCTCCCTTGCTGTCGCTCCTATCGCTCGCCGCGTAGTCCGATGTCGGACGATTCCTTGCTTCCTTACAATGGGGATAATTATCGACAACGAAAGAGGAAACGCCATGACGATCCGGTCGCTTGACGAGCTTATGCCTACCGTTAATTTCGCCAGCAGGGCGACGACGTCCGCCGATTCGAAGTGGGGGAGACGCGTTATTCCGGACAGCCAGCTCTTCTGCGTCGTATCCGGCTATGCGGAGCTGTCCATTGGAGGAAAAACGTACGAGGTTAGAAACGGGGAATGCGTGCATTACGGCCCGGAATGTCCTCACGAGCTGTTCGCGGCGGAACGGACGGATTACTACAGCATCCATTTCCACTGGCGGCACGAATCGACGGCTCCGGTCCATCCGGGGCTGTCGATCCGTTACGCCGGTCGGGAGGTGCCGGAAGGACAGCCGGTCCATCCGGCTCCCGACATTCCTCCTTACGGCCCCGCGGCGCTGCCGACGCATTTTACCGCATCGGGTCTGGAGCCGATCCTGACGAGAATCGTCAAGGAATACGAGCTGGAGCAGCCGGGATACGGCGCTGCGCTGAGAGGACTCATGACCCAGGCTTTGACGCACGTCTTCAGGCAGCTGCTGAATGTCCGCGCCGCGTCTTCCTCCGGGAGCAAGATCGAGCCCGCCATCGCGGCGATGCAGGAGCAGCCGGGCAGAAACTGGACGGTGGCCGAGCTGGCGGCGATGTGCGGCTACCATCCGATTCATTTCTCCAAGCTGTTCAAGGAAGAGATCGGCTTGCTCCCGAAGCAGTACGTCATCGGCGAGCGGATCAAGCAGGCCAAGCGGGCGCTGCTTCAAGGCGAGAAAATCGAGTCGCTGGCCGAGCGTCTCGGGTTCACGAGCATCCACTATTTCAGCCACCAGTTCAAGAAGCTGACCGGGCTGACTCCGAGCGAGTTCCGGATGCAGGGCAAGGACGCTTAGGGGCCGCCGCGAGCATGCGTACCTCTTCCTACTCTTTCTTCTGAACGACCGGCATCATCATGCCGTCCTCCATGCCCATCATGCGGACGCTGTCGCCTTCCTCGCCGGCCTCGGACAGGAACACTTCCGTGCCGAAGGCAGGCTCCGCGCAGGGCAGATGCGTGCGGCCGCGCGCCAGAATTTGCCGGTAATTGCCCGACTCGCCCTCATAGCCGTCGTGATCCCACGGCACCCAGGAGCGGGCATTGCAATAGTGGCATACGTAAGAACGGCGGAACCGATCGGCCGTCCGGTTCGGATACGAACGGTGCAGCAGATGCGAGTGGAAAAACAGCACGTCTCCGGGATGCAGGGGCACCGGAATCGGAGGCGGGTATTTCGCCACGACGCGCGACAGCGTATTCGTCTCGTCGTCGAGATGGCTGACGTTCGATACGCCGTGCAAATCCTTGAACGCGTCGACCGCGTGAACGCTGCCGGAGTATTCGCCTTCCGGGGGATAGATCGGCTCGTGGTTCGAGCCGGGAACGACCCACAGGCAGCCGTTCTCCTCGTCGGCGTCCTCCAGGGCGATCCACGCGCCCAGCATCGTGTCGGGATGCGTCTTGATATAGTACGAATCCTGGTGCCAGCCCTGCCCTCCTCGTCCGGGAGGATTCAGGAACATCATCGACTGCAGCGCGTACACGTCCGGCCCGATCAGCGCTTCGGTCACGTCGAGGATACGCGGGTGCAGCATTCCTCTCTCGGCCGCGGCGTCCCGTCTCGACACCATATGGACCCGGGTCTGCTCGGCGAACTCCCGCTTCAGCGGATCGTCGTCACGGGCGGCCGCTCCCTCCGCCTTCGCCGAACCGAGCCGCGTGCGTTCCGCCAAATCGTACAGCTCCGCGATGTCTTCTTTTGACAACAAAGCTCTCACGATCAAATAGCCGTTGCGCTGGTAGTGAACGTAATCGTCCACGCTGACCAAATACCGGTTGTCGTGCTCGCGCGACTTCGGCGTATAAGGAATCCCCATTTTCCCAAACCCTCCATGATCGTCGTTGCCTCTATTGTGCAATAAGGCGAACGGCCCCTCAATGGACGGAACCTCGATTACGGGGTGTTTATTTGATCTGTTCATTCACGAGCACATGCCGGTTGGCGGATACGAAAGCGACCGTATCGGGAGCCGGCAGCGCATGCCGCGCCAGGGAATTCTCGCAGCGCTCGATATAGGACGAGGCCGTCATCCCCCGCAGACGCTTGTACATTTTGGAGAAATGGTGCTCGTCCCGAAAGCCGACCCGGTACGCGATCTGCTTGACGGTCCACCGTCCGCTCAGCATCAGCAGCTCCGCCCGCCGCAACCTCCGCTCCAGCAAAGCCCGCTTCGGCGACATGCCGACGGAAGCGACGAACATGCGCGTGAAATGCTCGTGGGACCACCCCGACTGCCGGGCGATCCCTTCGATCGTAATCGGCTCTTCGAGATGCTCTTCCATATACGTCAACGCTCGCGAGATCGGAAGCGGCAGCGGCCGGGCCAGCTCCTCCAGCGCGTTGTCCGCAGAAGCGCACAGCTCCTCCAGCGCCGACGACAGGAGCACAGCCAGTCTCCGTTTCCAATGCGCCAACTGGAAGTCGGCGATTCTCATCATCTGTCCCAGCAGCGCGGGCAGCAAGCTGTTGCCGCTCACCGGAAGCATGGAAGAGCCGGCGAGCAGCGAATCGAAGCGCGCGTCTCCCTGCCGAAGCTCCCCGTAATCGAAGTGGACGAACAGATGACGAACGTTGTTGTCCGGATCGAAGCGATACCGGTGCCGCTCGCCCGGCCGGGTGAAAATAAAGCACGGCTTGTCGAGCCTGTACGCCTCTCCGCCCGTTTCGTAGATCGTCGAAGAGCCGTCCGGAAAGTAGACAAGCTCGTAGTCGGTCAGCCACCTTTCTCCCAGGATCGACCCCGCCGCGGCCCATACGTCCCCCACGCTGTGCACGAAAGGCCATCCGCCCGGCATCGTCTCCTCCCTCTCCCGGCCGCTTTCCCCGGTTCCGTTTCCTTCCGTCATCCCGCCAGCGCCCCTTTCTCTCTATTTTCTCTATCGTAAGGAATGCCGCTCGTTCCCGCAACGGCAAAACCCCTCCGTCCCGAGCGGGAGGAGGGGCTCCTGACTGCAATCAGCTCGCGCCGACGGCCGAATAGACGACCGGGAAGTGCTGCCCTTGCAAAATATCGCCTTTGTTCACGCCGACATAAGACAGCATGACATGGTCGTTCGACGGCACGTACCTCGTATGGCCCGGCATGTAGTGGACGGCGATCGCCCGCCGCTTCTTCTCGGACCGGTTGTTCGGGCTGCCGTGCCAGGTCAGGCTGTGATGATAGCCGACCTGCCCTTTCTTGATCTCGAACGGCACCGCCTTGAGCTCCGCACCTTCCGGAAGAAGCTCCGGGCGGCGATGGTAAGGCATGAACTCCTTATCGCTCGCCAAATATTTCTGCTGATCGCCCCACTTGTGGCTGCCCGGCACCATCCACATGCAGCCATTCTCGACGACCGCGTCGTCAAGAGCGACCCAGGCGCTGACGAGATCGGCCGGCTGGATGATCGGCCAGAGCGGATGATCCTGATGCCAGGCGGTCGGCCCGCCCGTCACCGGCGGCTTATATTGAATCTGATCGTGCCAGATGCGCACCGTATCGGTGTTGCACAGTTGGGCGATCTCCTCGACGATCGTCTTGTTCGCGGCATGCTGGAAGAAGGCGTCGCTGGCCATCCAGATGTTGACGATCTGAATGACTTTCTCGTTCACGATCATTTTCATTCCGTCGTAGGGAGTCGCTCCCTCTTCTCCGTCGGCCAGCATGTTGTGGGCCAGAACGGGCTTCTTCACCGAGCTCCCCGCCATGACCAGTTCCAGCTCTTCGCGAAGCGCTTCCACCTCGTCGTCGTTTAACACGACTCCGCCTTTCAGAAAACCGTTGCGCTCGAATTCGGCCAATTGGCTATCGTTCAACATCGGACTCAACTCCCCAGCTCTATTCGGATTTGTGATCCATGGCTTCATCATAAGAGTTTCGGGTCCCGGTGTATTTCCGATAAACCAAGTTTCATTTGCGTTTTTCTTGTCTCTTCGTCCGGCTAGCCGACAATGCGATAGTCGGGCTTCACCTTGTCGAAGTTGGGATTTTCCCCGCTGATCATCAAGCCCATGCCCCAATCGAAGTGCACGTTCTCGGTCGGAAAATCGGCCGGATCGCGGTACTGGAACAGCACGTTCCTTCTCGTCCGCTCGCTCCGGTTGGCCGCCGAGCCGTGAATCGTCAAGTAGTTGAAAAACAGCACGTCTCCGGCTTCGGCCTGGCACATCGTACCGTCCGAGATCGGATAAGTCTTGTGATCGAGGTAGTGCCTGCCGACGTGCGGCAGCGGGCCTTGCTTGTGCGATCCCGGGACGACCCTGAGGCAGCCGTTCTCTTCGTCCGCATCGTCCAGATGGATGCTGGCAGCCAGCATCGTATGCTTCTCATGAGGAAAATAAGGCTGATCCTGATGCATCGGGAAAGCCGCGCCGTTCTCCGGGGGCTTCACGAGCATTTTGGAGTGGTGCAGCTGCACGTTCGGACCGATCAGCTTCGTCAAAACCGCCGCCATGTTCGGATGGATCGCCGCGCGCATGAACGCCGCATCGTGGTAGTGAACGTCGTGGAAGCCTTTCAGCACGAGCTTCTTCAGCTGCTCCGGAGGCAAGAAGTCGCCCTGCCAGGCCGCGTTCTCGTCCCGGTTGACCTCGGCCGCCCTTTGAATAATGCCGTCCACCGCTTTGCGCATCAGCGCGACCTCTTCCGAATTGAAAACGCCCTTGACCAGCAAATACCCGTTATCTTTGTAAAATTCCGCATCCTCCGCACGTATCATGCCGATTCCTCCCTAGGCAACAATGAGCTTGAAATGTTTTGCGTTTCGGCTTTATTGTATAGCTAGCGGATAGAAACGGTCTTTGACCGCAGGCGACCGTTTTTTGCACAATAAGGACATAAAGATCGGAACGGGGGGAGAAAAATGGAGCTCGGCAACGAGACGCAGGCGCTGTTGAACGAGCTGGCGGCGAACGTGCGGACGGGGAACGGGACGGATTTGAAAGTTCATTACTGGGGAGTCAACCCCCGCCATTTTAGCAATTCGACGCACAGGCATTCCTTTTTCGAAATTTGCTACGTTCTGGAAGGAGAAGGGGAGTATTCGGAGAGGGGAGTCGACTATCCCTTGCGGGCCGGAACGCATTTCTGCTCCAGACCCGGCATCGATCATCAGATCCGTTCGCGGGACGGCATGTATTTGCTGTACGTCGCTTTCGAGGCGGACGAGCGCGGCTCGCGGGACGAGGCGATCGAACCGTTCCATGCGCTGGCCGGATACGGGGAAGCGTGCGTTCACGACGACGAAGGAAATCTGCCCGCTTCGATGCTGTGGCGAAGCCTGCTGCTGCGCGAGGACGGGCGGGGCCGCCTGTCTCCGGACACCCTGCGGGCGGTTGCGGGCGCTCTGCTGCTGAGCTTCCCCGGCCTCTTCGGCAGCGAAGCCTCCTCCCCGGCACGCTCGTCGGGAAGCTCGGACGTCCTGCTGCGCCAAGCCAAGCTGTACATCCGGGACAATCTGTCCCGCGATCTGAGCCTGCGGGAGATTGCCGGCAACCTGAACGTCTCCGAGCGCCATCTCTCCCGCCTGTTCTCGGGAGGCATCTGGGAAAACTTCACAAACTACGTTCGCAGCGAGCGCATTCGGAGGGCGGCCGAGCTGCTGGCCGGAAGCGATCTTGCGATCAAGGAAATCGCCGAGGCGACGGGCTTCTCGTCGGTTCATTACTTTACGCGCGTATTTATTCGCGAGAGGGGGCTCGCTCCTGGCCAGTTCCGGCGCAAGCACGCCGGATCTTCGCCGAATTAGCCGCAGAGGTTGGGGGCGATTCGCCGCGGCGGCCAGCGCCCGGCTGGGGCTATGCGCCGGAGGAGTGGCTGCGTTCTCCTCTCGGCGGGGCGGGCACCGGATACGGCACCAGCTCCAGCGCCGCGTCCGACCGGGGAAACACGCTTCGGGCCTGCTCCTCCAGCATGATGAGGTCTTCTCTTCGATACCGCGAGCTGAAATGAGTCATCAGCAGCCAGGAGACCCCCGCAGCTTTGGCGATTTCGGCCGCCTGCACCGAGGTGGAGTGGCCGTACATGTGGGCCTTCTCCGCCAGATCGGCGCCGAACGTCGCCTCGCAGACAAGCGCGTCGGCCCCTCTGGCCAAGCGCAGCGCTCCTTCGCACGGCCGGGTGTCTCCCATCACGGCGACGACGCGGCCCGGAATCGGATCGTGCAGCACATCGACGGCGCGAATGATCGCGCCGTTCTCCAGCTCGATGTCTTCCCCGGCCTTCAGCCTGCCGTACGCAGGCCCCGGAGGAACTCCCGCCGCCGCGAGAACGTCGACGCGAAGAGCGCCGGAGCGCGGCTTCTCCGCGACCCGATAACCAAAGCAGGCGATTCGGTGGTCCAGCATGGCGCATTCGACGGTATATCCTTCGCAATTCAACAGCGGGCCTTCCTCCTCGATCTCGTGCACGTTGAGCGTATAATCGAGATGGGTGCCGGACAGGTTCATCGCGGCATCGATGAATTCGCGCAAGCCCGGAGGACCGTATACGTCCAGCGGCTCGGAGCCCCCCAGCGACGATCTGCTGCTCAGCAAGCCAGGCACGCCGAACAGGTGGTCGCCGTGCAGATGCGTAATAAACAGCTTCGTCAACCGGCTCAGCTTCAGCGGAGTTTTGAGCAGCTGATGCTGCGTCCCTTCCCCGCAGTCGAACATCCAGAACGTCCCCTTCGCCCGGGTCAGGTTCAGCAAGACGGACGTCACGTTCCTCTCCGCAATCGGCATGCCCGCGCTCGTCCCCATAAACCAGATTTCCACACGCTCTCCTCCTTCCTCAGTCAGCATTGACGGGTTGTTTCCCGTTTAACCCGCCTGCCGCTTCCGTTTACGCTAATTGTACGAAATCCGACGGCGACACTCAAAGCCCCCGCTGCTCCGACCAGGAAGATTCAAAAGGGGCTGCGCACGGCGCAGCCCCTTCCCTATGGCTTCTATTTATCCGGATACGTTCGAATCCGAAGACTTCTTGCGGTTCCACGGCGTGCCGAGCAGCGGCAGCGCCCATCTGTCCAGTCCGTACCAGCCTGCTACTTTCCAGCCGAGCACGATCCACGTGGCGAGAATGAACAGCAGCGGATTGGTGCTAAGCGTACCAGCGAACAGGAAGCTCGCGTTCATGAAAGCTCCGAAGAACGCCGCAATCCCCGTAAGCAGACCGAGAATCAGTCCGAGACCGACCAGCACTTCGCCGAACGCCACGAAGTAAGAGAACAACTTCGCGTTAGGCAGCACCGCGTTTTCCAGGAACGAAGCGTACCAGCCGGTCACGTCTTTGCCCTCTTCCGCCTTCCCGATCGCTCCTTTCACGAACCCGGTCAACCCTGCCCCGGCTTCGCTTCCGACCCACTTCTCGTTCGTCACCTTTTTCCATCCGGCGATTAACCACGCGTAACCCAAGTAAAGGCGGATAACCAGCCACAGCAGTCCCGACCTCGTGTTGTTGAACAGAAAGTTCGATACCGGATTATCGGGGATGATGATGTTTTTGCCCTTCAATTCTTCTTTGATCGTCACAGTCTTCATCTCCTCTTAGGCTTATGTTCCAAACCTTACCACAGATGATTTGCGTAAACTGTAAACAACTTCTCATTTGGGCAACTCAACCTAATCATACACAATTTTTTGGGAACAAACCACAATTTTCCTTCGTATCTATGGCAATCGGGTCGTTAGTGCTCCTCCCCGAACGAAGCTCAAAACGAACGTACGCACACAAACGGCCGCCCGTATCGGCGGCCGTTGCTCCCTGCTTAACCCTCTGCGGTATCCCCTTCCGAATCCGCGCTCGTTACGTAAACGATGATCCGTCTCGCCAGTTGAATGCCCTCTTGCTCCCCATCAGCGGAGGAACTCCCCGCGCTCATAACGGGAGACTCCGTCGAGGGAGAAGGCGTCATATCCGCCCTCCATGCGACGAACGCCGACCAGATTCCGATCAACATCAGCAAGGCCGCCCCCGTCAACAAAGCTTTAAATACGCCGTCCCGCCCCGCTGTCCGATAGCCCTTCATTCGAACCTCTCCTTTTGCATACGCGAAATCTTAACCCCAGTGTATCCGAAAAAGGAAGCGTCTTTTAGTGACGACAGACACGTGCCGCGTCATGCATGACTCGAGTGACAGAGCGGGACGGAGCTTTCGGCGGGTTTAGGGTCTCTGCGGTTGTTCGGTTCCCGGATCCGTCGGCTCCGGGCTATATCGCCTTGGCGGCCCACAGGCCGGCGTTCAGAATCAGCTTGCGATAGCTTTCCGTCCGGAACGCGTCTACCCGATGGCCGGGCATCAGATAGACGACTCTTCCCAGTCCATAATCATGGGTCCAGGCCGCAGGCCAGTAAGCGCCGTCATGCTCGTACTCGGCCAGAATCGTCGTGCGAATATGCGGATTGAATTCGAAGCGGTAAGGCTCGTCCTCCACGGTGAACGGCTCGACGCGGTCCATGATCCGATGGTTCGGTTCGCGAATGCGGATCGGAAGCGCGGTAAATTCGGGGTGGCTCATGAACTTGCCGCCCAGCAGCGTCGCCAGTTCCTGATTTCTCTGCAAGGAAATGCCGTTGTGGATGGCCAACAAGCCGCCGCCTCTGGCCACGTACGACAGCAGAGCCGCGGTGCGCTCGGCCGGCAGCTTCTCCTCCAGAAACTCCGTATACGATATGAACAGCCGGTAAGGAGCCAAATATTCCTCCTTCAGCATCCCGTAATCCCCGGTGCATCTGACGTCTATCCGTTCCCGGAAAATTTGCCGCAGCTCCTCGTCCACTCCCGCGAACGGATGGTAGATCGCGTCCGAATAATTGCCCAGCGCCAATGCTTGTATGTCGTTTCCCACGAACATCGCTCCTCTACACCCTCATATCGATCATCGAGCCTTCCCCGTCATCGAGCCCCCCGCCCCCGCTTCCCGGGTTGCCCGCGATCTCCCTTCCGGCTTGCCGCGCCAACGCCACAATCGTCAGCCAGGAAAACAGCACGCACAAGGCCAACAAAATCACGAAAGGAAGCATCTCCTGCAAAGATTGGTTAAGTTGAAAAGGAAGCTGGAACAGCATCCCGGCTCCGGAGGCGAAGGCGAAATGCCGGCGGTTCCTCGCTGAGCGGGCCAACCGTTCCTTGTCCCTCTCCAGCGCATCCAGACGGATTCCCTCGCACAAGCCGTAAAGCATCGCCAATTCGATCGCAAGTCCCGCCGCAGTCAGCGCAAGCGCGTTAAGCGAGGGCTCTATGCCTCCTGTCAGCGAGAAGCCCGATCGCGTCAGTCCCAGCAGCGCAAGAACGGACAGAACGAGCTGCACGGCCGCCGCGTTCCAGGCGAGCTTATACATGCGATTCCTAGAAACAAGCTTCGCTAAGCCCGCCATCAGCAATCCGTACCCGACGACATCGGGCAGCAGATCGAACCCGTTAACCGTGACGTCGATCAGCGCCAGCCCCAGCCCCCAAGCAATCCGGGAAAAAGCTCTCTTCATTCCGCCCTCCCCCTCATCTCTCGGACGTAGGCCCGCATTTGCGCGTCGGTCGGATACGGCGTATAGTTCGCGAACACGATATAGTCGTACTGGTTGCCGTCCGGTTCTGCGAAATGCTCTCGTAACTGCACGTTGTAGACGGACAAGACGTCGGCCGCTTCCCTCAGTTTAAACTGATACTCGAGCGACACCGTCTGTTCAGTGTCCAGCTCCAGAGGAACGGTCGACTCGCTCAGCGGCTGCGGCATCCCGTGCGTATCGGTTGTCCTGATCTCGTACCGGAAAGAGTCTCCGAGCTTCTCCAGCCAAGCGGAAGAGACGCCGGAGAGCGTAATCTGACGGACCGCGGTCACGACGGTCGTTCCGCTGTTGTCGCTTGAGCCCCTCCCGGAACTGAAGCGAACCGGCGGCTCTTTGGTCTTATCCGGCGGCCAGGCTGGGCGGTACGCGATAATTTCTCCCACGTCCTCCTCCCGCACACTGCCGTCGCTATATTGCACCTTCAACGCGTTCAACCGGAGAGGCTCGCCTTCCGGACGTTCCTGCATCCTGTTCTCGTCGAAATATCCGCGCAAAGCGTAGATCGTCTGCCGACTCAGCTCCTGATGAACCTGCACAGGATAGAACCTCAGCGCCTCCAGCCCATCGGCCGTCGCGGATATCGGCTTGCGCTTGTCGTCCTTGTTGGCGACGTACAGCAGGTCGAAGGCGACCGAAGGCGTATACGTCGTCTCGATATAATGTCGGAGAAATCCCGGCTCAGGCAGCCGGTAGTACCGGTAATAACCGTAATTAGCCAGCCAACTGGCCACAATCAGCGCCGTAGCGATCAGGTAAACGGCTCTGGCTCTCATCGGTTTCTCCTTCCCTAATCATTCGTCTATGTCATCAGCTATACATATAACGCGACAATCGGTTCAGAGTTCCTCTGGAAGTGAGAAAAACCTTGAAAGGCATGAAGCCTATCAAGGTTAATTTAGGTCATTATTAAGAACTATACGCTCTTGCAACTAGCCAGTTAAACGCCTCCTTACCTAATAATCTTTTCCTTTCTCTGCTTCGAAACTTCGTTTTTGAATTCGGTTAAATAACGTTACGGCGTAGCGCTAATTGACCAATTCAGACTCAGGTAGCAACCGATAGAGCGATGGCATAACGCTATCTTTTCCCTATGCCTGCCCTATCGCCTTTGCCCAACACAATAGAGTTACGCCATAACGTTAAGCTCAGTTTACCCGTCCTTCCGCGAATCAAATAACGTTATCCCATCGTCCTATGCGATTCCATGTCACTCGCCCCCTCCGAGTGCCTCCTCATAAATCTTCAATCCTCGGGAGAGTGGTCTTTGATCGAGACGGTCAGAGAGCCAGCAGATCTTTTTCTTAGCCTGTCGGGAACCTTACCACTCGGCTTTTTTACGCTCTGCGAAAAGACTTCCGGTAATCATGTGGGGTGACGCCGTGAACTTTACGGAACAGTCGAGCGAAATACGAGAAGTTGCCGTAGTGCAGTCGGTCCGCGATCTCGCTGACGCTCTCGTCCGTCGTGGAGAGCAGTTCGGCTGCTTTGCGCATTTTTTCCCGGAGGATGAAATCAGTCAGCACCGTGCCCGTCTCCTTGCGGAACAGCCGGGACAAGTACGCCGGATTGACGAAAGCGACCGAAGCGAGCTGCTCGCGCGTCAAATCCTCGTCCAGATGGTCGGCGATATACGCCTTGACCTTCTGGATGACGGGGCTTTCGGCCTGCAAATGGGAGAACAGCTTGCCCGCGGCCCCGGCGATGCACCCGGCCCATTCCTTGAACCGGGCTACCGACCGGGTTGCTTCGTCCGCTCCCGGACAGTCGGCGGTCTCGTACAATTGCTTGGCTTGAAGCCCTTTGCGATGCATGGCGTAATAGATCACTTGAAGCAGGGAATGGTAGGACGAGATCAGCGTATCGACCGTCGCCGTGCCGGCGTCCAGACGGTTCAGCCATTCGTTCAGTCCGAGCGCGAATTCGCGGGTCAGGCCCTGCTCGAGCAAATCCGCCCAATCCAGCATCGGCTCGGTCAGACTAGGCACGGCTCCCGGCTGATCCGCGTCTTCGGGCGCAGCGCCCCGGATGACGGCATTGGCGACGCCGACGTTGCGGTATTCCCGGTCCAGCAGGCTTAAATAGCCGTTCAAGACGTCTGCCAGCGCCGTCGTCTCTCCCACGTAACAGGATACCCGGCAGAAGAAATACCGCCTGCAAGCTTCCAAATACTCGCGGCAACGGGCATCGAGCTCCTCCACCGAAACTTCCTGCTCCCCCTCGTACAACACGACGAGAATGTTGCCGCGATGGTCCTCGATCACGTTGCCCGCCGCTCCCGGCAGCAGCACCTCCTCCGCGGCCTTGCGCAGGGCGAACTCCATTATCAGCTCGTCCCGCTCGTTCAGCGGTTTGTCCCAGCCTTCGACACTGATCAGAATAAGCCTGAGCGCACCAAGGGCGTGCAAATTCATGCCGTAAGCGGACAGCGCCCGTTCGACCGATTCGGGAGAAGGAGAAATTCTGCGTTCGAGCACGTCCTGCCAGAAGCGTTCGACCAGAAGCGGCTTGCGGCTGTTCCACAGCTCGACGATTTTGCCGTACTGCTCGTCGGCTTCGCTCAGCCTTCTGCGCTCGTTCACTTTCCCGATCGCCGCCAGCAGCGCCTGCTCCAGCTCGGTGTAGACGACCGGCTTCAGCAAGTATTGCAGGCTTCCGAGGCGAACCGCCTCCTTCGCATACGCGAATTCGGAATGGCACGTCAGCACGATCGTCTCCGGATGCAAACCCTCGTCCTTGACCCATTCCATCAGTTCCAGCCCGTTCATCTCCGGCATCTCGATATCGCAGACGACGATGTCGATCTCCCGTTCCCGAAGGAGCTGCTGAGCCATCGGCCCATGGTACGCCTCATGCACCTCGTCCACGCCGATCTCCTCCCATCTGACGCCGGAGATCAGCCCTTTGACCGCGTAAATCTCGTCGTCCACGATCAGCACTCGTATCATCTTTTATCCCCCCTTGGAGTCATCTTGTCCCTGTCCGATCGGCAGCCGCAGCGTAACGAGCGCCCCTTGGGGCATCGCGGACGAGAAAGTCATTTTTACCGGTCCCTTAAAATACAGCCTGCTTCGCCGAACGACGTTCCACAGTCCCAAGCTGCGGTCCCCGGGCTCGGCCTCGTGCACCCTTGCCTGCAATTGCGCCGCCTGTTCGTCCGACAGCCCCTTGCCGTTGTCCTCGACCTCGATCAGCAGCGTTCGGTCGCTGCCTTCACCTTCCTGCGACACCCTCACGCGGATGCGGAACGGGCTGCCCGTGCGGATCGAGAAGCCGTGCACCATCGCGTTCTCGACAAGAGGCTGGATGATCAGCGGCGGAATTGCCGCGTCCTCCGTCCCGGGAGCCACGTCGAATTCGAACTCCAACGTCTCGGGGAAGCGGTATTTCTGAATCGAGAGGTAATGGTAGATATGCTCGGTTTCTTCCTTGATCGTAATCGTCGACACCTGTGTGCGCGTCGTGGATCTGAAATAGCGGACGAGGTGCAGCGCCATGTTCTGAATGACCTCGTAGTCGCGAATTTGCGCGAGCTGGTAGACGATGTTGAGAGAGTTCATGAAGAAATGGGGATGAATCTGCGCCTGCAGATGCTTAAGCTCCGCCTTCTGCGTCCGGATCTGCTCCTCGTAGATGTCGATCTTGAGGTGCTCGATCTGCTGGGCCATCCCGTTAAACGTCTCCTTAAGCGCAAGGAATTCCTGAAGCTTGTAATCTTCCATCCGCACGCTGAGGTCTCCGGAACGGATCTTGCGCATGCCTTTGATGAACTGATGGATCGGTTTGACGATCGAGTTTTGCAGAAACAGCAAGTACAGGCCGAGCATGACGGCGGCGAGCATCGGGATCAGATAGGTCAGGTTACGGAAAAAGGGCAGCCCCTCCAGCAGAGAGCGCTCGGGCAGCATGAGCAGCAGATCCATCTCGGCCATCCTGGAGCTCTTCGCCACGAACAAATACGGCTTGCCCAGCTTGACGATATTGTAGGCGGCTTTCCCGTCGTCCAGATAGGCGGACAGGTCCGTCGATCCGAGCGCATCCCGGACGGCGGCTCCCGTTGCGGATAGAGGTACACCTTCCCGCGACACGAGCAGCGCTTCGCCCTTGCCATCCTGGCCGAGCCTTCTCATCGGCTCCATCAGCCGGTTCAGGTCGACCCATGCGCCGATGTAGGAATCGTAGTGCGTATCGACGATGCGGGCCAGCGCATACTCTCCGTTCTGCTCCACGAGGCTCCAACGTCTGCCGCTTCCGTCTGCCGAGCTTTTCGCGATTTCGCGCAGTTTCTCCTGGATGAGCTGCTTCCTCTCGTAAGTCACGGATTGCTGCTGGGCGACAAGCAGTTCGTCGTGCTTCGCCCCGTAGGCGAACAGAATGTCCGCCGCGTCGTAGTAGTTGATATTGAGGTTCAGATCGTTCGCCGTCTGGGTCGTCGCCAAATAATACTCCCAGCTCTCGTGGTCGTACTGGCTCAGCGAGATCAAGCTCTGATCCTGCTCGGCGGTCTTGTACAGGTAGTTCTCGATTTCTCCGAGCACCTGGTCCATGTCGTTCATATACATCGTCAGCATGTTCCGGTTCGACTGCGCCACCTGGGAGTGCACGACCTTGGTTGCGTACAGGTTGTTCCACAGCAGCGCGATGACGAGGGGAACGGTGACGAGGGCGAAGCCGAGAATCAGTCTGGAGCGCATCGTTGCGGGTCTCATGTTCGTCCTCCTCAGCCGTTCGTCTGCCGTCCGGCGGCCATCCATCGGTCGAGCTGCCGCTGTTTCTCCGCCACGACCTTGTCCGCTCCGGCGATCTTCAGCCGCTCCAGGTACATCGGGATGATCTTCTCGGGGTCCTGCGCCCCGGTGTTGAGAGCAGGCATGAACTCCTTGTCTACGAGAGAGCAGGCGGCGATCTCGGCTTTCACCCGGTCGGGGTTAAAGACGAAGCCGAGCGCTTTCGACTGGTCCGCGGACTCGTTGAACCTGCGGTATTCCTCCCACAGGCGCGGATTCTCGTTCTGCCACAAATAGGAGTTGAGCTGGTTGCCGAACATCCACGGCTGGTTCAGGTTGTAGCCTACGTTCTTGGAATCGACTCCTTGCGGATACTGGATGACGTTGTCGGCCAGCTTGACGTAGTGCACGCCCTCGATGCCCCAATCGAGCAGATTGAGCAGATACGGGTCGGTGTAGAGCAGATTCAGCAGCATCATCGCTTTCTCCGGATGCTTGGCGCCTCGGGTGATCGCGAACATCGCGCTCGTCGTATCGGCCGTCGTCGTATACGGCCCGGTCAGCTCTACGCTGACCATCGGATACCCCGTATCGCGCGAGGCGTGCAGCTCGAAGCCGGGCTTCAGCGATTCCGCGTAGGAGAACGCTTTGCCCGCCTTGACGGCGTCAAATTCGTTGTCCTTGGACGTCGTCGCGTCCGCGTTGAAATAGCCGGCGCGGTTCCATTCGTGCATCAGCTTCGCGTAAGCCATGAACTCTTCCGTCTCGGCCAGGTTCACGACCGTAACGTCAGCGCTGTCCCGATGAAGCACACCCGGTCCTTCGCCAAGCATATCGAACATGCCGTACTGCATCAGGAACGTCATCGGGCTCCGGTCGGCGCGGGCCTGGAGCGGCGCCATGCCCGGCTCGCTGGCTTTGACGGCTTCGAACACCGGCCCCAAATCCGCCAGCTCGCGAATCGCCGAGAGGTCGATCCGCAGCTTGTCGACGATGTCCTTGCGCAGCACGAGCCCTTTGCTGGAGGCGAACTCCTTGTTCGTGACGATGCCGTAGATGCTTCCCTCAACCTTGCCCGCTTCCAGAATCGATGGGTCGAGAATGTCTTTGATCCCTTTGCCGTACTGCTCCAGCAGGTCGTCGAGCGGGACGAACTTGCCCTTGGCGATCTCGTCCGCGAACCTCATCCAGCCCGCGGTGAACATCAGGTCGATCTGCTCGCCCGAGGCGAACATCAGCCCGGTCTTGTCCCACCACGAGCCCATATCTATCGTCTGGATATCCAGCGTCGCATTGATTTTCTTCATTAAATAGTCGCTCATGGCCCGTTCGACGAGTTCCAGGTCCTTAGGCACGTTGCCCGCGGGGAATACCATGACGAGCTTGTCTGTGTCGGCCGAGGCTTCCGTCGTTTTCTTGCCGTCGGCGCTGCCGGACGCTTCCGGCGCATGCTGGTCCTGCGCATGCCGATCCGGCCCGCCGCTCCGCTCATACGCCCATATTCCGATAAACAGCGCCGCCGTCAGCAGGGCGACAACAGATGCAAACGCTTTCCATTTGATGGGTCGGTTCATGTGCAGCATCCTCCGGGAGCAACGTTGATTTCTTATCTTACACCAGGCCAAGGGGCGGCGACTACGCCGTTTGTGACCTGGAATGCCAATTTTGTGACCTGATTCGAGCGCCTGGCGGAGACGTCCGCTTAAAGCCTCATTTTGCGAAAATGATTGGGCGCCGATCCCAGCTTCTTTTTGAACAGATTGGAAAAGTAGAATTCATCCCCGAACGAAAGATGAGCCGCGACTTCCCGAACGGTCATGCCCGTGCTCCTCAGCAGCTTTTGCGCGAAATCCAGCTTTAATTGCAGATGATAGTGATAGGGCGTGACGCCGTATTCCCGCTTGAACAGACGGATCGTTTGCGATTCGGACTTCCCGATGACCGCCGCAAGCTCGGATAAGGACACGTTCTCCGATACCCGGTGATCCAGGTACATTTTCAGCCTCATCGCATCCGACAGGACGGCCGGCGCATACAGATGCTCATTGAGCTTGACCATCAGTTCATGCACGGCGAGCGTACAGTTCAGCACGGCATTGTCTTCGTTGGCCTGCGCGTTATGAACAATTCGCTGCAAATAGTTCATCGCGTAGAAATTCGGGATATGGTAGCAGCCCTTCAGCCCGTATCTGCCAATCAGATCCGTCAACAGCTCTCCCCTGACGTTGACCCAGATTTTAATCCACGGATCGTCCTTGTCCGAGAAATACAGATGATCCTGCCCCTGATGCAGGAAATACGTATCCCCGGCCTTCGGGTAAAATTCCTGGGAATCGATTCTGACCGTGCCGCGCCCCCGGATAATATACTCGATGCTGCTCACCGCCGAACGGGGCCGATCGATCCGATAGCTGCCGTCGCAGAAAGATTTGCCCGCCATCTCGAACTGCAAACCGAACGAGCCGGCCGCGTTTTCCCTGAAAGAATAGATTTCTTCCCTCATGCGCATTTTCCTCATCCGATCATCGTTTTTATCTATCCCTTGCCCTTATGCACGTCAGTATACTATATGTGAACCGAATAGAACAGGAGATGATCGAATGAGCTTCAGACCCTCGGCAGTTCCTCTGATTACCGTAGATCCGTATTTCAGCATCTGGTCGTTCGCCGATCGCTTGTACGACGATCACACGCGTCATTGGACAGGCCAGCGCAACGGCATGGTCGGATTGATCAAGATCGATGGCATCGTGTACCGATTCATGGGCAAAGTGGAAGCCTTCGGCGAACGCTACTACGCCGAGCCGCAGGTTATTCCGCAGATCAAGGCGGAAGTGAAGCCGCTGAGCACGATCTACACCTTTGCCAACGATCAGGTCGAATTGACCTTAACCTTTCTAACGCCTCTTCTTCCGGATCGACTTCCTATTTTGTCCCGTCCCGCTTCCTATATTAGCTACGATATCGCCGTCAAAGACGGGCAGCAGCACGAGATCGAAGTGTATTTCGATATTGCCGGCGAATGCAGCGTCAATACGATGGATCAGAAGGTCGTCTTCCGCCGCGGCGCCGATTCCGTCTATTGCGGCAATGCGGAGCAGAAGCCGCTTAACGCCAGCGGGGACAACATCCGCATCGATTGGGGCTATCTGCATGTGGCGCATTCCGGAGCGTTCGTGACCGACTACGACGGACGTTATCGCTTTCTGACCGGCGGGGAGGTTGCGCGGCTGGATGACGACGGCGACACGCCCACTCCCGCGAGCGAATATCGCTGCATCGCGCTGATCAGCGACAAGCTCTCGGATACGATCTGCCTGGCCTATGACGACATCAAGTCGATCGAATATTTCGGGGAGCAAGTGGACGCCTACTATATAAAAGAGTACGGAACCTTCGACAACATGCTGAAGCAAGCCGTATCCGACTATGGGCAAGTGAGCGCCTGGGCCGCGGAGTTCGAGGAGAAGCTGAGCGGCGAGACCGCGAAAGTAAACCGTTATTACGCGGACATCGCGGCATTGGCCTACCGGCAGACGATCGCCGCCCATAAGCTCGTGCTGCACGAAGGGGAAGCTCTGTTCCTGTCCAAGGAATGCTTCAGCAACGGCTGCATCGCCACGCTGGACGTCACCTATCCTTCGATCCCGCTGTTCCTGAAATACAATCCCGAGCTGGTCAAGGGCATGCTGCGCCCAATTCTGAAATATGCGCGAACCGACGCCTGGAAGTTCGATTTTGCCCCGCACGACTGCGGGCAATACCCGCTGTGCAACGGCCAGGTGTACGGCGAAAACAAACTCGAATATCAAATGCCGGTAGAAGAGTGCGGCAATATGCTGCTGTCGGTGGCGGCGCTGTCTCGCTATGAAGGCTCGAACGAATTCGCGCTGCAAGAGAAGCCGCTGCTGGACAAATGGGCGGATTACTTGCTGGAGAACGGCTACGACCCGGGCAACCAGCTGTGCACGGACGATTTTGCCGGACATCTGGCCCACAACTGCAACCTGAGCATGAAGGCGATCGTGGCGCTGGGGGCGTACGGCAAGCTTGTGAAGGAGGAGAAATACATCTCGGCTGCAAAGACGATGGCGGACAGATGGCGTGCGGAAGCCCGGAAGGAGGAAGGCTCTCTGCTGGCCTTCGACCAGCCGGATTCCTGGAGCCTCAAGTACAACATCGTGTGGGACAAACTGCTTGAGGTCGGTCTGTTCGACCAGGAGGTATACGAAAGCGAAATCCGGCTGTATTCCGCCAAAATGAACCGTTACGGCGTGCCGCTGGATTCCCGCTCGGACTATACCAAGCTCGATTGGCTGGCTTGGACGACGGTGTTTACGGATAACGAGGAATATCGCGAGCGGCTGTACAAGTCCATCTGGGATTTCATCAGCGAGACGGTCGAGCGCGTGCCGATCACCGACTGGTATTACAGCTCCACCCCGCACCAAGTTAAGCATTCGCGCTATAGCGGATTCCAGAACCGGACCGTTCTGGGCGGGATTTATATTAATTTGTTGTAGGCAGTCATCATGTAAAATCCCCCGCCGCCTTGATGAAGGCGCGGGGGATTTCCGCTGTTAGTTCGTAAACTCCGCTATCCCTCTTCCGTCGTGCCGAATACGTCGCGTATCGCTTCCAAATACCCCATTCCGTTGCGAGTATCGGGCTCCAAGTAGCTGCCCTCCGTCCACTCGTTCCAGGCATTGATCGTAAATCTTCGCACCAGCGTCTCTCCACCGTCAAGAAACTCCTTCACCTTCTCGAGAGCTATGCGGAATTCTGCAGGCGTATTGCCTCTCAAGATCGGCGTGAACGGATAGCCCAGTTCGTCGTAGCGGTCCGTCTGGATCGTTCGCGGACTCGGATCCCAGCCCATCGTAACGTTAGGATAATAAGGGAGATCATACTCCTTGGTGAACTTCGCATAATCCGCGGCGTTCGATTCCCGATAGGCGGCATAATCCGTGAACGGGAAACTCGGCATCTCTTGATGATGAATCCATACGTAGGAGGTAATGCTGTCGAAACCAAGCGATTCCATATAGGCGTTGACGTCTTCGATCTTCTCTTCGCCCGGCAAGTTCTGAATGCCCCAGACGACGGCGTTCAGATGCAATTCCCCAAGCCCCGCCGCCCGCACGCGGTCGCGGAACCCGTCCAGTATTCTGCGCGTCTCCCCGAGATCCCGGCCGAATCCTTCAATCAGACTCATCAGTTCGTAGAAGGATACATACAGACCGCCGTTAACGCGCTCGTAAGACGGATGACGGAAATAATGGGCGATCATATAGTCCGTTGCTTCGATGAACGTCTGCTCGCGCACGGTTCCCTTGGCCAGAACGTTGTAAGGGCGGGATCTCTGCGCGGGTTGAATGTCTACCCAATCGTGATTCGCCCACATCAACGAAAATTTGAGCCTGTCGTTGTTGGCTGCGCCAAGGAACCCTTTATCCAGCGCCCCGTTCAAGTACGGACCGTCTTCGTACCAATACCAATCGAAAATAAAACTCGTAATGCCGTGATCCGCCGCTGCATCAATTTTCTTGGCCATGACCCGAGGATCGGCTTCGTCCTCGTAGCCCCATAGAGGGACTTTCGGCTGTTCGTGGCTTTCAAAGCGGGGAGTCGCCGCTCTTGCCAGCTCCCATTCCGTCCATCCTTCTCCATGCCATCTCTCGTTGCGAGGATCAAGATGATAGTTGGGAAAATAGTACACTGCCAGTTCGTAAGGTTTCAATGTCATCGGACCTCCTTCACTCATTCCTTGTCTTTATCTCCATATACGCGGCGAATCGCTTCCAAATAACCCATTCCATGCTTCGTGTCCGGTTCCAGATAACCGCCTTCCGTCCATTCGTTCCACGCGTACACCGTAATCATCGGCGGCTCGAGACCAATACGATCCACGTACGCCTTGGAACGACGAAGCGCCTCTTCGAACTTGCCCGGAGCATTGTCGGACAGAACCGGCGTATACGGATACTCCCCGAGCTCGTAAGGAGCATCGGCGTCGCATCGCGGAGACGGGTCCCATCCCATCGTCACGTTAGGATAGTAAGGCACTGCATATTCTTCGCGGAGATCGTCCCATTTCGCCATCGCGACTTCCATATACTCGCCGAAGTCCGTATGAGGGAACGACTCCGGGTCCGTATGGTGAATCCAGACGTAGGAAGTGACGCTGTCCGCTTGGAAAAGACGTATAATGGCATTCGGATCGTCCCCAATTATTTCCTTATGCTTCGCTTGCAAGCCCCATTCCATCAAATTCAGATGCAGCCCCGGGTAACCGGCCTCCACCGTCTTGCGGCGAAAATCGGCCAGCGCGTCGGCAGTTGCTTCGATGCCGCCCAGCCCGGCGACGAGCGTATGCGTCTCGTAAATCGAGAAGTACGGCTTGCCGTCGATCGTCAGGAAATTCGGCTCTCCGAAATATCGTTCGATCAGGTAATCGGTCATCGCGTCGAAACGTTCCCTGTTCATCTCGTTGTGATTCGCCCACATGATGCCGAAGCGGAGTCGGTCGCGGTTGTTCGCTTGCAGGAACCCTTCTTCCAGCGCCCGGTGCAGGAACGGGCCTTCAGCGCCTTGCAGATCCCAGTACCAGTCGTACAGGAACGACGTAATGCCGTGATCGGCGGCAGCGTCGATCTGCTTCTCGCTGACGCGTGGATCGGATTCGTCAAGCTCTCCCCAGAGCGGGGTCTTCGGTTGTTCATGGCCTGGAAAGCGCGGCTTGGCCGTTCGCAGCGAAGGCCACTCGGTCCAGCCTTTGCCCTTCTGCTTCTCATTGGTCGGATCGGGGTGCCATTGCGGAAAATAGTAAACGGCGACTTCATAGGGTTTGCGGTTCATGTCTGAATTCCTCCCGGGGGGCTTGTCATTATCCTTTCACAGATCCCATTACCAACCCTTTGAGCATATATTTCTGCGTGAACAGGAACAGCACGACCAGCGGCAGCACAGAGAGTACGCTAAGCGCGAATACCGGCCCCAAATTGATCGACTGCTTGTTGGCCATAAATTGTACGATCTGCGGCATAAGCGTCATCTTCGACGGATCGTTCAGGAAAATAAGCGGCGTAACGAAATCGTTCCACGCTGCATAGATGTTCGTAATGACGAACGTGCCCGTCGCCGGCATAAGCAGCGGGAAGATAATCATCCAGAATAGACGCAGTCGTCCGCAGCCGTCGATCGCAGCCGATTCCTCAAGCTCGCGCGGAATCGACTTCGTAAATGCCGAATAGAGGAACGTCGCCATTGGAATGCCGGCTGCAGCCGCCATGAACACGAGCAATGTGCGGGTATTGATCAGCTCAAGCGCGATAGCGAGCTTGAACATCGGAATCAACGATCCGACGGTCGGAATAATCAGACCGGACAGAATGAACAGGAAGATGTAGCGGAAAAACCGCTGATTCATTCGCGCCAACACGAATCCCGACATAGAGGCGACGAGAATGGTCAGCACGAGCCCTCCTAACGTGACATACAGCGTATTGCCAAGCCCTCGGAAGAAAGCTACATCCTGGAAGGCAGCTTTGTAATATTCCAGGTACAGCTGATTCGGCAGCCTGAACGGATCGTAGAAGATCGCCGGCTGCTTAACGCTCATCATCAGCAAATAAAATACGGGAAGCAGGAAGAGCAGCGCGAGCAGCAGCATTAACGCCTCTATAAGCAGCGCTGGCTTGCGGAGTTGGCCCATTACAGCTCCACCTCCCTCTTACTTGTGATTCTGAGCTGGACAATCGCAACGATAATGATGAAGAAAGCGAGCACGATGCTTGCGGCCGTTGCATAACCGTATTGCGTATTCTGGAAGGCCGCGTTGTAGACCGCCAGGAACAGCGTATAGGAGGAAGTTCCCGGCCCGCCGTTAGTCAAAATATACGGCAGCTCGAACAGGCGCAACCCGCCCACGATAATCAGGAAAAGCACGACCGACACCGTCGTCATCAGCATCGGCAGCGTAATTGTCCGGAACAAAGTAAACCCTTTAGCCCCTTCAATCTCGGCCGCTTCGTAGATGTCATTCGGAATGGACTGCAGACCGGCCAAATAAATAATGGCGCAATATCCGATGCCTTGCCACTGCGTAAGCAGAATGATCGTCGGGAACGCGGTTTGAACGGTGCCCAACCAGTCTTGAATAATCGACTCCAGACCCACACGAACGAGAATACCGTTAAATAACCCTTCGTAATTGAGCAGTTGTCCCCAAATAATCGAAGTGACGACAAGACTGATTACAATCGGCAAGTACAAGCTGGTTCGCAGAAACGCCTTCGTGCGAAAGGGCTTGTTTAGCATAACGGCCAGAAACAGAGCGAGCGTATTTTGGACGATCACCCCGAAGACGACCATCTTCATCGTGTTGAAGAAGCCATCCTTCATCCTTTGATCTTTAAGCAGGTTGACATAATTGTCGAAGCCAATGAATCTTGGCGGCTTCAGCGCATTCCATTCGGTGAACGAATAGTAGATGCTTTGCAGAAAAGGAAGATAGAAAAACATTCCGAATATAAGCAGCGCGGGCAATAGGAACAAAACCCCCGACAAGTACAATCTTCTGTTTTGATTCATTGGATGTCACCCGCTTTCCGGTACTGGGCAGAAAAGGCCCAACCGCGAGCGGCTGGCGGCTGGACCCTCTCATGTGCTTGAATGTCGCGTTTATTCCGGTAAAGTTACTGTCGCTTTGTCCCTCTCGAGGCTGTCGATCATCGGCTTCAAGTCGGCCGGAGTAAACTTCACGCCGGATACGACCTTCGTCGTGACATCGATCAACGCGTTAGCTCCACTTGTCGGGAGATAGTTCTCTAAGCGCACAGGCAGGGATTTCTTGCTCACCGCTTCCTGGACTTCGGAGACGACCGGATCGTCATACGTGACGCTGACGTCCGACAGCATGGTCAACGCTCCGCCGCCTACGAGATACGGACCGTACAGCTCGGGCGAGGAGACCACGTTAACCAAGTCCTTCGCCTCTTGCATCAATTCCGTCTGGGCATTAACGCCCAGTGCCTCATTGCTGCCCACGATCATCGCTGTATTTCCCTTGTCGTCCATTAGCGGGAAGAACCCTATATCGAAGCTTTCGAAGCCGCCATTGGCGATGTTTTCCTTGTTGGCGCCAGGCATCCACGGTCCCTGAATGATCATTGCCGCTTCGCCTTTGGCGAATAGTTGAGCGGATTGCGGCCAGTCGATGCTAAGCGCGTTTTTGTTGAAGTAATCGTTCTCCTTCATCTTCTGGAAGTTAAGGAATACTTCCTGAATGAGCGGGTCGTCCAACTGCTTCTCGCCGTTGTAGATTTTCAATCCGAAATCCGGATCTTCGCTGAACAAGTACGGTTGCAGCCAATTAGAGGCGAACATTTGTGCCGTCCAGGCATCTTTGAACCCAAGCGCGATCGGCGTAATTCCCGCTTGCTTGATCGCCTCGGCGACATCCATGAACTCCTGTGTCGTCTTCGGAGGTTGAAGGCCGAGATCTTCAAAAATCTTCTTGTTATACCATACGCCCCCACCGATGCTCCCCCCCATCGGCAAGGCGTACGTTTTGCCTTGGAAATGGGTTTGCAGGTCGGTCTGACCCGCTTCATTCAGCCTGGCTACCCACGGCTCATTGGACAAATCCTCCAAGTATCCATCAACCACATATTCTTGGTTCTGGTAGAAGATAACGTCAGGTGCCGATCTGGAGGCGAGCTGCGCTTTGAGCTTATCGAAATAAGGGAGGCCCAACGTGATGTCCCACTGAATTTTGGCGTTCGGATACAATTCCTTGTACTTATCCTCAATCCCTTGCTTAAAGGCCACTTGATACGAACGATCGTCGATGAACCATGCACCTACGCGAATCGTGAACGCTTTGTCGCTGCCCGCTTTCGGCGCTTCCTCGGAAGTGGATTCAGAAGAACTTGCTGATGGAGCTTCGCTGGCGCTCGGACTCGGAGAGGCGTTGTTATTCTTGTTTCCGCCGCAAGCGGAGAGAACGAGACCGAAGCACAGAATCAGCATTAATCCCATCCAGGCTTTGCTTGACTTCATATGGTGTAATCCCCCTTTTAGTGGTTGTTCAAAAAGTCCAGTTTTGATCACGGAGCAGATCAGGAAGCGGATTCGACATCGAATCTTGAATTCAGCCGGATCTTCCGGTACTCATGTAGCTTCCACTACACTCCGTTCCTCATCACCGGTCTTCATCCAACCTTCTCGGTGCTGAAAACCAGACTTTTTGAACTCGCGCTTAAGATGTCTTCTCCCTTAAGATAACGCTTCCAGAGCGATTTTCGGATGGTTGGGTTTTGCCTTTTCTTTGCTCCGTTTGACCGATTCGACAGCTTCCGTAATTAGGGCTTCGGTCGCTGCTCGGCTTGAGCACGAAAGGCATTGGGGGTAAAGCCAGTCATCTTCTTGAACAAAATATTGAAATGGGAGGAGTCCTTGAAACCGACCGAATAGGCGACCTCGTACGCTTTTAAATCCCCGCGCATGAGCTTGGATTTGGCTTCCTCGATTCGATGCTCCCACAGCAGGTCGCTGAAGTTTTTCCCCGTCTCCCGCTTGATCAACCGGCTAAGGTACGAATAATTGACGTTCAGCTTCTTGGCTGTCGTCTGGAGATTAATATCCTCCATGTAGCTCTGCTCGATCACTCTCTTCGTCTCCAGCACCAGCGACTTGGACGACTGGCCTAGCGTACTTGACATACGCGCGGCATAGTCGAGAAGCTGCCGTTCCGTCAGCGTCATCAGATCGGTCAGGATAACACAGCTCAGCAGCCGTTCCCGGATCTCCACTCTCGCCTCGCTGGAAATGAGGATTTCCGACTCCAGCAGCACGTGTTCGGCCTTGTCCAATAAACTAAGACAGACATGCTGCATCTCCTTCTTGCCCGCTCCCGTGGACAACAACTGACGATAGCTGTCTCGCAACAGCGCCTTAATGCCTTCCGTATCGACTCGGCGAATCAGATCTCCCAGCCTTAATACAGAGAATTCCGTGTCCTTCTTACGTTCGGCGAGCATCGACTCGAGCGCATCGAAGGAGATGACCGACTTGCGGCCGAGCAGCATCCGGTACTCCATTCCTTGGGCCGCCTGTTCGATCGCCGATTGCAGATCGAGCGGCGTGGCCAACTCCCGACTCAACGCAGCGGATAATGTAAACGCCTCGTGATCCGTCTGGTCAATAATCTTCCGGGCGAGAGTCATCGCCTGATCGTGCAGCTCGCCCGACACCGCCCCGCTGCGTGCGAAGAGCAGCAAATATACCCCGGAAGCCGTAGTGGCCGCCCAGGCTTTCAGTCTGCTCTCTTCCACAGAGGCCCCGATTTCCCGCTTCAGCATCAGCTTGGAGAACGGCGTTCTCTCCGGCGCGGTACTTACGATATGATCCACCTCGACATAGAGCAGCAAGCAGGTCTCCCCTGCCAACGCTTGCTCGGAAAGCCATTCTCTCTTCTCGTCATCGCTCAATGAATCGCTCGCCAACAGGTCGAAAGCTTCCTCCTGTTCCAGCCATGATCGCGTTTCCTTCCGGTGAGCGATCAGAGCCTCGACGCTCTGGACCAGATCGGCTCCCCGGAACGGCTTTGTCAGGAAATCCGCTACCCCCAGCTTGATCCCCTTCTTGGCGTATTCAAATTCGTTATAGGCCGTAAGAAAAATAATCGGAAGATCGGACCTGGTTTCCCTGATCTTCTCCGCCAATTCGATCCCATCCATCTCCGGCATGCGAATATCGGTAATGAGCAACTCGGGGCGTATCTCCTCCAGCAATTCGAGAGCCTTCACACCGTTGGCCGCAGAACCTGCGATGACGCACCCCAACGCCCCCCACTCCGTCATGTTGCAGATGTAATCGCGAATTTCCTTCTCATCGTCCACTACCAGAATTCTCATGTCAGTTCTCCTTTTCGACGAGTTGGATCGGCATCGTTAACCGGACGGTCGTGCTGCCTGTTCCGCGCTGCAGCGTTACGCCGTAAGCTCCTCCGTAATGGTGGCGAAGCCGGGAGTTCACATTGTCCAGACCGGAACCCAGACCTAGCGGCTTGTTGGTCCTTCTCGGGAGCGAAGCCTGCTCCTCCTCGCCCAAGGAGCTGTTCTCGATCTCGATCAGCATCTGGAAATCCCGCTCTTCCGCACGAATGCGAATGATACCTCCGTCTTCCAAACGATCTATGCCATGAATGACGGCGTTCTCGATCAATGGCTGCAGGATCAGCTTCGGCACGGCCGCATTGCGGAGCATCCCCGGCAACGTCACTTCATAACGAAGACGTTCCCCGTATCTGTAGCGGTGAATATCCAGGTAGGTTTCGGCGAAGCCAAGCTCCGTCTCGAGCGATACGAACATGCTGCCGGGATGGATCGAGAAGCGGAAGATAGCGGACAACTTGTGCAAAATGTCCGGAACGAGCCGTGCCCGCTCCGCCGATTGCGACATAATGCTCGCATACTCCAGCGTGTTGTACAGGAAATGCGGATTAATGTGCATGCGAATCGCCTTCAGCTCCGCTTCCTGCTTGAGCAGCTCGTTCTTGTAATTGGTGTCGATCAGTTCCTTCGTTCGACGAATCATCTGGTTATAGCCGTGACAGAGAATGGCCACTTCATCACTGGACGAGATCTCTTCGATCGGAAAATATTGTTCTTGCTCCACCTTGCGCATCAGCCGCGTCAGCCGTTGAATCGGAATAGTGACTTTGCGAAGAAATACGTAAGTAACGATAAATACGATGGCCCAGGCGAGCAGCGTGATCAAAGAAGCAAATTCGATCTGGTTGCGAACGACGCTGCCGGTAGTGGAATGGAAAAGATCGATGTAGATGAAATCGGAGGCTCTCGACTTCTGCTTGAGCACGATCAGATCGTTGTTGCGGTTGTCCAGCACTTTGCCGATCTGGCTTCTGTCGACCGAGGAGACGACCAGGTTGTTGGAGTTCGTGATCAGGAACCTCTCCTCCTCGTACTCCTCGTACAGCGACGTCACCTTGTCCGTGTTCAAGGTCACGACTAGCATCCCGAGGAGATTGCTGGTCGTCCCCTCTTCCGAGGTTTCGAAAATGTTCATCACGCAAGCCAATCGATCGTTATCCGTGAAGAAAGCCCATTCCGGCACATGGCGGAATTCGAAGGGAAGCAATGGATACGCTTTCAAGTGGATCAACCCGTTTTCCGTTTCTGTTCCGTATAGCTTGTCCGACAAAGTCAGGACGTAATAGTTGTCGAAGTAATCTCCGAATCTCTGCTGCATCTCCGTCAGTTCGATCGACAGCCAGTTGACAACCGCGTTTTCCAATTGTGCCTGTTCCTCTTCTTGGCCCATCCTGACATCGGGATTGGCGTCCGCTTTAAGCAGCTCTTGCAGAGGATTGAACGCTTGCATCTCCAGCATCCGCTTCTTGATCTGCTGCAGCTTGTCGTCAATGGCATTGCCTTTCTCCGCCAGCTTCTGCTGCATCTCTTCGGTCGCTTTTCTCTCGATCAATTTGCCCGTTCTGGCGAAGAACGTCGTACTGACGACGATCAGCGGAACGAGCGTCAGCAATGAATATACGATCAGCATCTTGTACAGCATCCGGGAACGAATGACCTGCAGCAGCCTTCCCGGCAAGGAGAGCAAATAGGATTTCATGATGCCCGTTCCCTTCGCAATAGTTCGAATATTCTTTAATTATACTATGATCAAGCGTTTTGAATAGGAGGTTTGATTTCAGTTGACCCGATTCGACGAATGAAGCATAGTGAAGCAAATGAAAAGTCAAACACAGCCATTTCTTTATATGCAAGCGCTTTCTTAAACTAAAAGAGAAAGGAGGTCGGAGCAGCGCACTCGATAAACCTGCCGAACGGACTCCCGGCATTCCCATCCGCGCGCCCGTGCGGCCCCATCCCATTCACGAAAGGACGTGTTTGATTTGACTTTGGCTGCCAGATTCAATATTTCTCGCAAAGCGTTCTCCCTTCTGCTGGCTCTCTCTGTCGCTTTGGCCGCGCTAACCTTGCCCGGAACGGCCTATGCCGCCGACTACACGGTGCAGCGCTGGCAGACGGTCGAAATCCCGCTCACCAGCACCATCGCTTACTCCGACCCCTTCCTGGACGTCGACGTTACCGCAACGTTCTCCGGTCCTGGCGGCGCCACCATTACGCGCCCGGCCTTCTGGGACGGCGGCTCCGTCTGGAAAGTTCGCTTCGCGCCCACCGTTACCGGCAACTGGAGCATGACCACTTCCGCCTCGGACCCGACGAACGCCGGACTGCACAACATCACGAAGACGATTCAGGCCGATGCCTATTCCGGAAGCCTGGCGATCTATCAGAAGGGATTCCTCAAGCCAAGTCCGAACGGCCGATATTTGACTTACAACGACGGCACTCCTTTCTTCTATCTCGGCGATACGCACTGGATCTTGCCGCACGAGAGGTTCAACACCTCCAACGCCCCGGGCGTCGCTTCGCAATTCAAATACGTTGTGGACAAGCGTGTCGCGCAAGGCTTCACCGTCTATCAATCGGAACCGATCTGGCAGCCGCACGGCGGCGGAGCACACTCCGATCCAGACGAGGAAGACGTGGCCAATCTGAGCGACGGCTTCTCTGCCGCGGATCTGCCCGGCTTCGCCAATCTGGACCGCAAATTCAAGTACATCGCCGACCAGGGACTCGTTCACGCTAACGCTCAAGTTACTTGGGCGCTCGATCCGGCCAGCTATCCGGGCGTATACACGGAAGCTTACATGGAGCGAATCGCCCAATATTGGGTTGCCCGGTACGGCTCTTATCCGGTGATCTGGACGATCGCCCAAGAGATCGACCGCAATATGTACGGCGCTTACGACGGGACGACGCTCGGCAAATGGTTCGCAGTCGGCCAGAGCCTCTCCGACAACGACGCTTACGAGCAGCCCATTATGCCCCATATGGAGAATACGAGCACGGCGGTGGCTTCGAATTCCACCTGGGCCAGCCAGCCGTATCATGACGGATGGGCTGTTCAATGGCAGGGCGATATGACCGGCATGGGTACAGCCAAAGACTTCTGGAACTATTCGCCGACCAAGCCGTCCGTCCTCTACGAGCCCGCTTACGACGGTTTCTGGACCGATCACCGCGGAGCGCTGGGCGCCGCCTACAAATCATTCCAGTACGGCATATACGGCTATGGCTACGGCGCTTCCGGCACATGGAACGACGTCTATTCCAAGCCGGGAGACCCCGACGACTTCGGAACCGGATACGAGCTGCCCGCGCGTTATACGTGGTGGTACGATGGGGCCAACTTCGTCACCGGTGATCAACTAACCTACTTCAAGGACTTCTACACTTCCCTGGAGTGGTGGAAGCTGATTCCTCGCTTCGACGATTCGGCTTGGGGCTCGTTCAGCGATACGTCCCGCTCCCTGCTGTCCTCGGACGGCAACGAGACGTATGTCGTCTTCTTCTTCAACGGCAGCACGGCGACGGGTGCTCTGAGACAGATGGATAACGACTATTATTACGAAGCCAAGTGGTATAATCCCCGCACGGGAGCCTATACGGCAATCGGCAGCACCGTACAGGCCATCTCCGGGCAATGGGCGATTCCGGCGAAGCCGGACACGAACGACTGGGTGCTTCTCGTCGAGAAAACGGCAAATCCGGTAGCTTCCCTGCCTAATCTGGCCTTGGGCAAATCGTACTCAAGCTCCTCCTCCTGGGATGGCAGCCAGACCGCGGACAAAGCGTTCGACGGCTCTTATTCGACGAACTGGCAAGCCTGCACCTGGTGCTGGAGCGGAGAGACGCTGGAAGTCGACTTCGGCGCAGCGACGACGTTTAACAAAGTCGTGCTGACCGAATACGACAGTCGCACGACCGGGTACAGAATCGAATATTGGAACGGTTCCGCTTGGTCGACCGCCTACACGGGAACGTCGATCGGCGCTTCCCATGTTCCCAAGACGATCTCCTTCCCCGCGGTGACCGGCAGCAAAGCGCGCATTTATTTCACTTCGGGAACGGCTCATGCGCCGATCATCTACGAGTTCGAAATCTATTACGACACCTCCAATCTGGCGCTGGGCAAGACGTACTCCAGTTCCTCTTCATGGGACGGAAGCCAGACGGCGGACAAGGCATTCGATGGTTCCCTCGGCACGAACTGGCAAGCTTGCAGCGGCTGCTGGAGCGGCCAGACGCTGGAGGTCGATTTCGGCGAGGAGATTGCGTTCAGCCGGGCGGTTCTCACCGAATACGACAATCGGACGACCGGATTCCGGATCGAATACTGGAACGGCTCGACGTGGGCGACCGCCTATAACGGAACGACGATCGGCGCCTCTTACGTTCCTCTGACGGCCAATTTCTCGGCGGTAACGGGCAGTAAGGCTCGAATCTATTTTACGTCCGGCACAAGCTCCGCTCCGATCATCTACGAATTTGAGCTGTATAATCCGTGAAGCGGTAGCCGCTTCACGATAGAGAGAGTATGACATGAACGCTCCGGTCGGCTGCCGAGTTCGGCTTCGACGGCGTGTCGGATTACGGGTCACGCGTCGCACAAGCAGCAAGGACATTTCTCGTACGAGGAGCTAATGGCTCACGACCGCGAGAAGCTCAACGCCGACCGCAGCTTTGAAGTCGTTCCCGGGCTAAGCGCGGTCATGCGCGGCTCTCGACGTCATCAAGTTGGGGTGAAGTGCAGTTGAAGGCATGTACCTCCTTACGCCGCTATGCGGTCTCGGGGAGATACATGCCTTCTCTCTTGCACAAGGTTGGGGCGAGGCAGGGGCAATGTTGTCAGGTTAACCTAAACTCGCGAGGATGCAGGAGCAAAAGCTCGCAATCGAACGACACGGAATCGCATAGGATGATGGGATAACGTTATGGGTTTCGGACGTTGACGGTTGAATGAAGGTTAGCGTTATGGCGTAACGTTATTTCATGGGTTCAGGGCGAGATTGGGGGACAAATGGGAAAATAACGTTATGCCATCGCTCTATTGGCCGTTAGCCTGGCCCGCGTCGGCCATTTAGCGTTGCGCTGTAACGTTATGCCCTCACCGTCGCCGTCGTCACCACCATCACGGCCATCACCACCATCAAGGCCATCACGACGGCCACCCAACGGCAGTTATTCCCGCGCGAGCCAGGTTCCCGCCCCCCAACCTCGCGCAAAGAGATGGCGGTGTCGCGAAGCGATGTTCCTGGCTATATGCGTTGCTCCCTCTCTGGGGCTTAGACCAACATTGGAGGCAGGGGCGGTAACCTGACCGTACAGGGAACAACCAACAATGGGCGATTTCAGAGCCGTATTGCGGCAGTCCCGGCAAAGTACATGCACCTGCTTGCGGGATCGATGATCTAGTGAGCGATATTAATTCATGAAATCGACGGCCTGCAGCAGCCGTCTCAGAGCGACTATCGCTTCCGCTCGGGTAGCTGAGTCTCCGGGAGCGAATGTATTCGAAGTTCTTCCTTGCATGACTCCTTCGCGAACAAGCTCGTCTGCGGCAGAGCGTGCCCAGTTCGGGATCGGCTCGCGGTCCCCGTCGAAGCTCCTGACGCTCCCCGAATCGGATGACGATACGCCCGGTCCTGCCGTCTTGGCCAGCCTCATCGCCTGGGCGAGCATGACCGCCATCTCCGCACGAGTCACTTCCTGGTCTGGCGCGAAGCTTCCGTTAGTGCGGCCGTTAACGATGCCGTAGCTCGCCGCAACATTCACGTAAGACGCGTACCATGCAGACGGAACGATGTCCGAGAAGCGATTGCCAGCGCCGGAATCGGGCTGCAGGCCAAGCGCCCGGACGATCAGAGTCGCCATCTCCGCTCGGCTGACATTGCGGTTCGGTGCGAACTTATTGGCGGTAGTACCGTTGACGAGCCGCTTGTTCGCCATCCGCTCAATGTCCGTACGGGCCCAATGTCGGGCAATATCCTCGAACGTCGCGTCGGTTATGGCTGCCGCATAGATGCTGTTCGTCGCGCTCTTCACCGTCGCAAGCGTGCGACCGTCAGCCGCGGTGAAGACTGCCGGAACGGTGCGGAACGAACCGCTCGCCGGATCGTAAACGACGACGGAATAATGATCGATGTCGGACGTGCCTTCTACTGTGAACGTTCTCGTCAAGAAACGTTGACCAAACCGGTGAATCGGGATCGATTGTCCGCCCGCTTCGAGCGTCATATCGAAAAGAACCGGCACTCCCGCGATGCGGAAGCCGTTTGTCTCCGCCTTGGCCTTCAAATCGGCCTCCTCCTGATCGGAGATATACGAGAGTTTGATCTTCAGCTTGGCATCCGCCTCTTTGGCCAACGGATATCCGGCTGCCTCCAGCACGTCGAGAATGTCCGTCGGCAGCGAGTAGCTTAAGTCTTCGAACTTCAAAACGATGACGGCGTTCGGAAGCGATGCCGCAGCCGCTCGCAACGCTTCGGAGGTGAATTCCGCTTCTCCGCCGGACTCGCCGTCAAGATCGATCACGATCTCCTGCTTGCCCTCGGTCACCGCCTGCTTCAACGGCGCATCTTGATTGGCCGCGGTTTGAGCGGCAGTGCCGTCTGCACCGGTAACCGAGCCGCTTCCTCCAGAGCCGCCGGAGCCATTATCTCCCGGTTGCTTCGTTATCGTCCGCAGCTCGAACGCCGGGTCCATCGCATTCAAGACGGCCCCCAGCTTCGGATTGCGAATGATGACGTTGTCCAGCTCCACGGAGCCGGTGACGCTGCTATTGACGTGAATGCCCCAAGTCCCCGCTCCGTCGATCACATAGTTCTGAATGCGCACACGGCGCGGCGAATCGGCGATCGGATGAGGCCCGTTAATATACAGCCCCTGGTAGGTGCTGTATATCGCGACATTGTCGCGGATGAGGATGTCGGCATCGATCGGCTTGTCGCCGGTGAAAATCCAGATCGCTCCGAAATCCTGACCCCAGTTGGGTTCGCGCCCTCCGGTCCGGATGAGCGTATTGCGCTCTACGATCGTCGTTCCGTCGAACGCGACCGGATTGAACCTTGTCGAGATCGCGATTCCAGCGCCGAAGCCGACCGTATCCGCCAATACGTTGTCCTGCACCTTGTTATTGCGACCGCCGAAGATCGCCACATTGTCAGCCAGCCATGGCAATTGAATCGTATTAAAGCGAATCGTATTGTCGCTGGTACGATAATCGTCGTCCGACGCTTCGGGAGGCGCGTCATCCGGTCTCTGCGACCACAGCGCGATGCTGTCGTCGCCCGAATTGCGGATGTGCGTCTGCTCGATCATCGTGTTGCGGGTTCCGGACGTCAGGTTGATGCCGTCCGCATACGTATTGCGAATGCGCACGCCACCGATGTACAAGCCGTCGGTCGCCACGCCTTCGTCGCTGCGCATCGACCAGATGCCGGCTTTGGCATGCTCGATCCACACGTTCTGAATGACCGATCCGGTGCCGAACGTGCCGTCGAATCCGGCTTCCCGCTCCTCGTCGCGCCGAGACGTCACGTCCACATCCAGCAGCAGGTCGTACACGCGAATGTTGCTGCCTTCGGCCATAAAACCCGCGCCCTGCAGCGTCGTATGCCACATGCCCGCGCCGCGGATCGTGACGTTGTCGACGTACAGCGGACCTTGCCGGAGCTGGAACGTTCCTTCCGGAATCCACAAGCCCCTGCCCTGCTCCTTCGCCGCGGCGATTGCGTCGCGGAAGGCGTTCCAATCGTCGCCCGCATCGTTCGCGACCGCGCCGAAGTCGATTACGGTCAAGTACCCCTCCGGCTTCGTATAAGCGTCGGGCGCTTGCTCCAGATCGATCAGATCGACGATCACGTACTCCGCCTCATCGTCGGAATCCTTCTGCAGGCGAACCGTCGCTCCTGCGGGAATCGGATCGGTCAACATCCGCGATTCGTCGTAGAAGCGGTGCGCGTCTCCGTCCGTCGGATCGTTCGTCCACGGATACGCGCCGTACACCCAGCTATATTCGCTGGACAGAGAGAGCTTGCTGCGCTTGACGCCGTCCACGTACAGCGTCAGCGTCTCCTCGATTCCGCCTCCATTCTGAGCGTCGGGGATAATGTAACGAGCAACGAGAGAGTTGGCCTGTTTAACCGCCGTGAACTCCACATACTGCCCTTCCGCATCCAGACGGACCGCCTGTCTTCCGGAGGCTTCCGAGGCGAACGTCTTATACGTGCGGTCCGGCTCCAGCAAGGTGCCGTTCGTTCGGCCATGCTCCGCCTCGTATGTCGTAAACGGCAATGTAGCGCCGCGATAGCTCGGCTTGACCGCTCCCCGCACGGTAATCGCGTCGATGTCCACCGCCGAAGACGCCGGTGCCGCTTCATCGGATCGCAAAGTCACCGTATTCATGCCTGCCCGCAGGGGCAGCGTTACGACAGTCTCGGACCAGCCGCCTCCCGAGGCCGGGAGGGCTAACCCTCCGTTTTGCTCCAAGCCGTTAATGGATAATCCAAGCGTCTTCCCGCTTCCGGAGCCGTTGCGATAGCGAACAACCGTCCCGTAATCTCCGGCTTCATCCGCATACACCGAGAACAGCAAAGTTGCATTTTCGCCGCCGAATCCCGCTGCATAGCTGCCGCCGGACACAACGCCGCCGGTCATGAACGCCTGCTCCGCTTCATACCGCGCATCTCCCGGCACCGGCTCGAGCCGCCAATGCGCTTCGTCAGCGGACGGAAGCGCCGCCTGCGACACCGCCTCTCCGGCCGAGGAGCGCACCAGGTATTCGCCTGAAGCGGCCGCAGCGTTGCGAAGCACCTGATACCCGGCGTAATCGTCGATCTTCCATTGGGACGCCAACCCGGCTCCGTCTAAGACGGCCGCGGCCTTCCCGTCGCCGTCGACGGCGAGTATCCGTCCGCTCGCGCGATTGACCAGCCGCTTGCGGCCATTATAGTCGTACGGCAGCCAGCGGGACGCCGCATCGTTCGCCGTGGAAGGCGTCTCCAGCGCGACAGCCCCTCCCCGTGCAACCAGCGCCTTGCCGGAAACCGCGTCCACGATGCGCACTTCGTTCGTCTCTGCAAGCGCCGGGGTTACTCCGTTCGCTGGGCCATTATCCCAAGGAACGTTAACCGCTTCAGCCGGAGCTTCCTCGAACAGCCACTGAACGCCTCGGCTCTCCACCGACCTTAATTCGAATTGCGCGTAACCCTGAGCATCTTCCGTATGCATGTAGCCGTCCTCGTACCCGCTGGCTCCGCTGCGAAGGAGATAAACTCCCGATTCCGGTCCTCTCTCGATTGCCCAGCGGGCTTTCTCGCCAAGCGGCGTGTCCTCCGTCTCCAGATAGCTCCGCCCGCCCGCGATGGAGATCGCGTTGCCAGTCGCCCGATTTTCGATCCGCACCGCTCCGTCCGCCTCGATCAGCTTCCAATGCGATGCGGCGTTATTTTCCGCCGGTGTTCCGTACAGCACGGCCCGATTGCCATTCTCGAACAAATACTGGCCGGAAGCCCGGTTTTTGATCCGAACGTAACCGTCAGGAAGCTCTACAGGCGCTGCGGGCGCCGGCTCGACGATCCACTGCGCGCTGCCCCAATCCTGCGGAATGTCGCTGGCCTGCGCATACCCCGTACCGTCCTCGACGTGAATGACCGCCGTGCCGCTCCACTGATTGCTGAACGTTTTGACGGAAGAACCGGGTTCTCCGACCTCGTAGACGGCCCATTGCACGCTGCCCCATGTCGGATCAAGCTCCAAACTTTCCAGCGGCGTCAAGTGCCAGTCCGGAACGCTCCTGACGATCCGCTCGTTGGCAATGAAGCGTCCCGTCGCGCGATTGACGATGCGAACGCCCTCCGAGCCTTGCTGAAGCGACCAATGGGACGATCCGTCCGAAGGGTCCGGCTGGCCGTAAGCGACCTTGCCGTCGCTGTCCTCGTACAAGTACGTTCCGCGGTAGCTGTTTTTCAGCCGGACGTACTCGGAAGCCGTCTCCGTCACCGGGTGGAACTCCCATTTCGGGCTGCCCCAGTCCTTCGGCACGACGCCGTACTGCGCGTGCTTCAGCTTGTTCTCGACATTGACGTAGCTGCCGGAAGCCTCTCCCGCACGGCTGATCAGCTTGTAGCCCTGGTACGTCTCGATCGTCCAGTCCCCGGCCGTCGAGCCCGGCGCCAGCTCAACCGCTTGGAGCGCATCCCGCGCGCCGCTCACGCCTTCCAAGCTGACGTAATGGCCGGTCGCCCGGTTTTGGATCCGCTGCGCGCCGTCCGCTTCCTCGATCTGCCAATGCGCCCGCTGATCCGCGGCGTCCGCGTTGCCGTATTTCACGATCCCGTTGTCCTCGTACAAATAAAGCTGCAGCCAGTTGTTCTTGATTCGGATATACGGATTCACCGGCCCCGTCGGCGGAGCAGGGTCCTCCAGCTTCCACTGCGCGCTGCCCCAGGTCGCTTGCGCCCAGTTGTTGCCCTGCGCGAAGCCGTCCTGATTTTGCACGTTGATAAAACTGCTCGCATTCGCCAGGCTGCGCAGCGTGACGAAGCCGTCGACCTCGCCGCCTCCGTCGTTTCTCGCCTGCTCCATGAGCCAGACCGAATCGGGTCCGCCCCCGGCGTTAACCGCCAGCGGCGCCGAGCCGATATGATCGATCGTCGTCGCATACCCGCCGGAGCCAACATTCCGTAAGCGCTTACCGTCAACGCCGTCCTCGACGATCCATTGAGAGCTTGCATCGTCGTAATTCGGCTCGCCGTATTTGACCTGTCCGTTACCCTCGTACAGATACGCGCCCGTCCATTGGTTGCGGAGACGCTTCGGAGCCGAATCGGACGCCGCTTCCAGCTTCCATACGGCGCTTCCCCACGACTTCTGCGCCCAATCGTTCACGCGAACGATGCCGTCCGGCCCACCGCCCGTTCCTTGAATGTTAACGATCCAGGCCGCGTCCCGCGAGCTGACGATGTTCACCGCTCCGCTGCCGGCATCCTCCAGCGTCCAGAGATCCGACGTCCAGCCGCTCCCGATGTCGGAGATGCCGATCGGATGCGTAATCGTCTCCGCCGTCACGTCCTGCGAATGCAAGTAGTGTCCGGTCGCCCGGTTGCGCAGCCGCTTGTAGCCGTCCTTGTCCTCGACGAACCAGTGAGAAGCCGCGTCGTTCAGAGCCGGGCGCCCGTACTTGACCTCGCCGTCCTGCTCGTACAGATACGAGCCGTCCCACGGATTCGCGATTCTGACCGGCGCCTGTTCCTCGGCGGGCTCGAACGTCCAGACGGCGCTGCCCCACGATTTCTGCGCCCAGTTGTTCGCCTGCACGTAGCCGTCCTGAATCTGGAAATTGACGATCCAGGCCGAATTGCGCGAGCTCACGATATTGTAGCCGCCCGGATTGTCCGGCGCGGCGGCAATCTCCCACGTATCCGACGTCCAACCCGCCGGAATGTCTGAGCTTTCCAACGCGTTCGTGATGTTCGGCTCGGTGACGCTCTGCGAATGCAAGTAATGCCCGGTCGCCCGGTTGCGCAGCCGCTTGTAGCCGTCCTTGTCCTCTATCTTCCATTGAGAGGCCGGATCGTTCACCTGCGTGAAGCCGTATTTGACTTTTCCGTCCGACGCTTCGTACAGGTAGTGGCCTTGCCACGTATTTTTGATTCTGACGTACTCCGCGGCCTCCGACGAGCCCCCGGAACCGCCTTCCGCGCGAGCGGAAAGCGCCGGGATCGCCAGAAGCAGCGCCAGAACCGCGATCATCAACCTTTGCAGCCCTTTCATGCTTCCATCCTCCTTATCGTGTTCGCCCGGCCAATCAGCCCTTCGTCGCACCGTCGGCGAGGCCGGAAATCAAGTACCGCTGAAGCAGCAGGAATACCGTCGCGATGGGCAGTGCGATCAGAATCGTACCCGCAGCGAAAATCGTAAAGTTGTTTGCGAACTTGTCGTTGATGAAATTGTACAAGCCCAGCGCCAAGGTGAACTTCTCCGGGCTGCGGATAATGATGCGCGGCGTCAGGAAGTCGAAGAACGGCGCCATGAACGTGAACAGCGCCACGACCGCGACGATCGGCTTCGCCAGCGGAATCAGAATCCGGAAGAAAATCGTCATATACCCCGCTCCGTCCATCTTGGCCGACTCGTCCAGATCGCGCGGGATCGTGTCCAGGTACCCTTTTACGAGGAAAACGTTCATCGGCAAGCCCCCGAACACATAGATCAGGATCAGTCCGGTAAACGTGTCCAACAGGTTGACCGTGTTCAGCAGCAAATAGATCGCCACCATGCCCATCAGCACCGGAAACATCTGCAGCAGCAGGAACGTGTAAATGCTGTTTTTTCGACCGACGAACCGGAACCTGGAGAACGCATACGCCAAAATGGTCACGAGGCAGACGGACGCGATGCCGTTGGCGAATGCGACGATCAGCGTATTTTTGTACCAGAGCGCATAATCGCTTCTCGGGTTCGTGAACAGCCAGCGGTAGTGCTCCAGCGACCAATTGTCGGGAATGAGCTTCAGCGCGAACAGGCTCGTGCCCGGGTTGAGGGACATGCTGAACGCCCAGACGAGCGGATACAAAATAACGGCGAACATGATCAGAACGACCAAATAAATGCCCGACACTTCGAGAGCGGATCTCTTGGAAGCTTTCATTTTAATACATGTCCTCCTCTCGGAAAGACCGGGTTCTGCGGAATTGATAGAAGGCGAACGCCGCGACGACGATGCCCATGATGATCGAGATGGCCGCCGCCATCTTGTAGTTGTTCTCGTTAAACGTCAGGCTGTACACCCAGGAGATGAGAATGTCCGTCGCTCCCGAGTTCTGGCCCGATACCGGCGGACCGCCCTTGTTGAACAGGTAGATCAGGTTAAAATTGTTGAAGTTCTGCGAATACTGCATGATCAGCAGCGGAGCGGTGGCGTACAGCACGTGCGGCATCGTAATGTAGCGGAATTTCTTCCAGCGGCTGCCTCCGTCCACGTCCGCGGCCTCGTACCAGTCCTTCGAGATGCTCTGCAGCACCCCGGTAATGAGCGTGAACACGTACGGAAAACCGAGCCACACCTGAATGCCGATAATCGCGATCCTCGCCCACAGCGGGTCGGACAGCCACGGAATCATAACGCCGAAATGGGAGAAAATGTCCCGGTTAATCGCCCCGAAATTGTCGTTAAACATCGCCGCGAACACGAGCACCGTCATGAACGAAGGGACCGCCCAGGGCAGGATGAACACGGTTCGGATCAGCTTTTTGAACCTCACCCGGCTATCGTTGATCAGCACCGCGAGGAAAAAGGCGAGCGTAATCTGCAGCGTCGTGGCGACCAGCGTCCAGACGACCGTCCAGGCGAGCACGGACAGCAGGCTCTTACTCCACACCGCCTCGGTGAACAGCGCCTTGAAGTTGGCGAAGCCGACCCAATCGAGCAGATGCGCGGGCGGCGAATTGTACAGATTGTAGTTCGTAAACGCGAGCGAAATCATGAACAGCAGCGGAAAAATGACGATCAGCGCCATCATGATAAAATTCGGAATGACGACGAAATACGGGAAGCCGTGCTCCCAGCTATCGTGAAAAGCTTGCCGGACGGAGGGCGTGCGAACGCCCGCCTGCCGTTTCTTCGCGTCCCGGTAAGCGTCGTTCAAATTGAGCGCGTACAGCCCCAGCAAAATAACCGTAAGGATGACAGAGAGAATGCCCTGTACGAGCAGCGTGCGCGAATCGTCCAACTCCGGGTCGTCGCCGAGGCCGATCAATCCGACGATGCCGTTAAAGAGCGGAACCGACAGCGTATAGATCAGACTCAAGCCGAAGACGAGCAGCAGCACGCCCTTGATCCAACGCCGGTTGTACAGCTGTCCCAATCCGGGAACGACGGACAGCAGCGCAGCCCATGCGGGATTGTGCCCGCTGTAGGATGGGCGCTGTTCGCCGATAGCGTTCTTGATGTCCATAGTTGCTTCACCTTCCATAGTCCGCAAGCGCAAGCCGGCCGGCCTCGCCTTCAGCGTTCGCCGAGCGAGAATCCCGATGGCAAAAGGGGCCCTCCGAGAGCCCCTTTCCGGTTGCCTGCGGCTGTTTCGTTCTTATTTCGCGCCGGCCATTTTCATCTTGTCGTTGATCAGTTGCACCGCGTCGTCGAGCGACGCTTGCACGTCCTTGCCGTCGGTAATGAACTTCAGCGCGTTCGCCATCGGGTCCCACACGTGGTCAAGCTCCGGAACGGTCGGGAACGGCTGGCCGTGCTGGATTTGGCCGGAGAAGCCGGATACGAGCGGATCTTCGGTCAGCACGGGATTGTTCAGTACGTTCTTGACCGGAGGCACTTCTCCCGTCTGCTTGAAATATTCCAGCGCGTTCTCTTCGTTCGTCAGGAAAGCCGCGAAGTCCGTCGCCCACTCCGGATGTTTGGAGAACTTGGAGAGCATCCAGCCCTTCACCCCGATGAACGAGGTCGGATGCGAGCCGTCTTCCAGCGCCGGAAGCGGAGCTACAGCCAGGTCGTCGCCCAGCGCCTTCTTGAAGTCGGTGATCGCCCACGGTCCGTTGATGACCGCCGCGACTTTGCCCTGCGTGAACAGGCCCCCGACGATGTCGCCGTTAATGCCTTTCGGAAGGTACCCGTTGTTGAACCAGCTTTGGATCAGCTTGCCGCCTTTTACGGTGCCTTCCTTGTTCAGGCCGATGTCGTTGATGTCGAAGACGCCGTTGTTGTCCTTGAAAATGTAGCCGCCGCTGCCGCCGAGGAAACCCCAGGCGAAGTAGAAGTTGGCCGCTTCGAACAGGAAGCCGTACTCCTGCTTCTTCGCGTCGGTCTTCTCCTTCATGAGCGCTTCCAGTTCCGCGATCGTCGCCGGAGGCTGCGGAACGAGCTTCTTGTTGTAGAACATCGCATACGTCTCGGTGACGAGCGGAAGTCCGTACAGCACGCCGTCCTGGCTGAGTGCCTGCAGCGCTTCCGGTGTGTACGTATCCTTGATCGAGTCCGACGGCTTAACCTCTTGCACGAGCCCTTTCACAACAAGGCTTCCGATACCCGGCTGGTAGAACAGGTCCGGTCCTTTGCCCGCCGGGCCGTCGAGCGCCAGCACGTCCGGCTGGTCGTTCATCGCTACCGGCTTGATGTTGATCTTGATGCCGGTTTGCTCCGTGTACTTCTGCGCGGCTGCCTCGATGACAGCGAGTTTGTCCGCGTTGTCGTCCGGCCAGATCGTCAGCTCGGTCGGCTTCTCCGGACCCGATTCAGCGGCGGAAGCCGAAGCGCTTGGCGATTCCGCCGAAGCGGACGGAGATGGGCTGGATGCAGAGGGCGAGCTGCTTGCACCTCCATTGTCTTTGTTGCCTCCGCACGCCGTCAGCGATAACGCGGCCAGCATGACGCAGAGCGTGAGCATCGTCTTTTTGTGTTTGAACATCGTAAGTCTCCCTTCTCATGGTCAACCTTGTTGGTGAGTCGTTCCGCACCGTCGGCGCGGTTTATGAGCCTAATTGTACGGCCCGGACTCCGTCCTCAACTACCAATCCGGTGACCTGAAAAGCTAAGATTGTGACTTGCGTAATGTTCACACTTTTTTTACAATCCACTGTTTTCCATCTAATCCCCCCTTGATACGGAACCTCTATGCTGTTGATGATGACCCAATTTGTACAAATGGGAGTGTGCCAAAATCATGATCGAAAATCAGAAAATGGACCGCCGCAAATTTTTGTCCTATCTGGGAACGGGAGCTGCCGCGCTCGCAGCCGCATCCGCCGGACTGGGCACGCTGGAGGGCAAAGCCTCCGCCGCATCCAAGACGGCCGATCATCTCTTCGGCTACCAGACGAACCGGGTAAGCGGATTTTTCGAATCGATTCAAGCATCCGACTCCGACCAGCTTGTCCTGCCGAAGGGCTACCAGTATGACGTCGTAGCCGCCTTCGATGACGTGATCAACGGCGCGGGCGACAAATTCGGACAAGGCGCGGACTACAACGCCTACCTCCCGATCAACGGCTCCAACTCTCACGGTCTGCTGGTCACCAACCACGAGTACACGAACATTTTTCTGCACGGGGAAATCAAGGACGGCAAAATGACGGCGGAGCAAATCCGCAACGAACTCTACTACCAAGGCATGTCGGTGATCGAAGTCAAACAGGGCGAAGACGGCGTCTGGAAAATGGACACGTCGTCCAAATACGCCCGACGCATCAACGGCTTCAGCAAATTCGAGCTGACCGGCCCTGCCCGCGGCGCCAAGGCGCTCGGCGGCGTCTCCTCCGTAACCGGAACGTTCGCGAACTGCTCCGGCGGCGTCACACTGTGGAACACGGTCATGTCCTGCGAAGAGAACTTCGAAGCGACTTCCGGGGCTGCCGGCCTGAACGCGACGCATTACGGCTGGGTCGTGGAAATCGATCCGTTCGACGGCAAGTTTCTGAGAAAGCATACAGCTCTGGGGCGTTTCCACCATGAAAATACGGCGATGGGCATCGCCAAAGACGGCAGAGTGGTCGTGTATATGGGCGACGACGTGAAAGATGCGTGCGTCTACAAATTCGTAACCAAAGGCAAATACGATCCGGCGGCCGGACGCCGCAATTCCGACCTGCTCTCCGAAGGCACGCTGTATGTCGCCAACCTGAAGAGCGGTCAGTGGCTGGAAGTCTCGATCGAGGCGGTGCGCAAGGCGCTGGAGAAAGAAGGCTTCAAAGCCCCAAGCGGCGTTAAGGGAACTCAAGAGGAGCTGCTGAAAAAATACCAAACCCAAGGCGACATCGTAACCAACTGCGCGGAAGCGGCGCTGCTGGTAGGCGGCACGCCTACGGATCGCCCGGAGGATGTGGAAGTTTCTCCGTTCGACAACACGATCTTTATTTGCCACACGAACAACGACAACCACGGCAACATTCATGGACATATCACACGCATTTTCGAACAGGACGACGATCTGGGTTCGACGACGTTCGACTTTGAAATTTTCGCGGCAGGCGGGCGCCAATCCGGCTTCAGCTCCCCGGACAATCTGGCATTCGATTCCAACGGCAGCCTGTGGGTCGTCACGGACATTTCCTCCGGCAGCCTGAACAAGGGCGTGTACACCAGCTTCAAAAACAACGGCCTGTTCGTCATCCCGACGGTCGGACCGAGCAAAGGCGAAGCGCTGCAATTCGCCTCCGGCCCTCGCGAATGCGAAATGACCGGACCTTTCTTCACGCCCGACGAGCGCACGCTGTTCCTGTCCATCCAGCATCCCGGCGAGAATACGACCGATGTCAGCAAACCGACCAGCATGTGGCCGCACCGCAAGGGCGACAAAATCCCGCGCGAAGCCGTCGTGGCCATCCGCGGATTCAAGCTTGGCTAATCCATTCATAGCGAGGAGAATTCTACTATGCCATTCGGAAACATCGGGATCGGCGGCCTGATTCTGATCCTGATCATCGCGCTTATCATTTTCGGACCGTCCAAGCTGCCTGAATTGGGACGAGCCTTCGGCCGCACGCTCAGCGAATTCAAGAGCGCTACCCGCGGCATGATCGACGGCGACAAGGACGACAAGGACAAAGGCGAAGCGATCGATGCCGCCGCTTCCGAGCAAAAGCCGCGCCTGACCGCGGTCGAGTCCAACAAAGGCTAAGGAGGCTCGACATGAAGGCCGAAAGCGCGGAAGTCAGCTTTGTCGGCCACTTGGGCGAAATGCGCCGCAGAATCATTTTTACGCTGATCGCGTTTCTGGTGTCTCTCTGCGGCGCTTTCATCTATGTGAGGGAGATCTATCACTGGCTGGTCCGGGATCTGGATTTCAAGCTGGCGATTCTGGCTCCGTCCGACGTCATCTGGGTCTATCTGAAGTTGGCGGGCGTTGTCGCCATTGCCGTCACCCTGCCGGTCGCCGCCTACCAGGCTTGGCTGTTCGTCAAGCCGGCCTTGAAGCCTCAGGAACAGCGGGCCACGCTGGCGTACATCCCCTGGCTCCCCGTCTTGTTCGCTGGCGGGATCGTCTTCGGGTATTTCGTCATTTATCCGATGGTACTGCAGTTTCTGGAGGGGATGTCGGGGGATTTTGCCACGATGTACACGGCGGACCGGTACTTCTCCTTCATGCTGAGCATGACCGTGCCCTTCGGTCTGCTGTTCGAAATGCCCGTCACGGTGATGTTCCTGACCCGGATCGGCATCCTGAATCCGGCCCGGCTGGCCAAGGGACGCAAGCTGTCCTATTTCATCCTGACCGTCACCGCCGTCATGATCACGCCTCCGGACATCATGTCCGACGTGCTGGTGATCATCCCGCTATTCGTCCTGTACGAGGTGAGCGTGGGGCTGTCCAAGTGGGTTTATGGCAAGAAGGAAAAACTGGATGCTTCCTACGAGTAAAAATCGCCCCGCAATCGGCCGTTTGGTCCGTTGCGGGGCGATTGTCGTTCCTTCATGAATTAATTGCCGGTGAGCGAGAAGTCGTCAAAATAGAATGTTCCGCGCATATCGTTAAAATAAGGATAGATGCGGACTTTAGCTGTACCTGAAGGAGCTGTGTACGACGCATGAACGTTAACGAATTCAGACGTTGTGCCCGTGAAGACAGCAGCCACATGGTCTGCGAGAATCGTTCCGTTTGCGCTTAAGAACTGAATCTTGAACCTCAATGTACTTCCATTGTTCACAGGAATGTTCACGTAACCGTCGAACGTGTAGGTTGTGCCCGCGCTCGCATCAACATCCTGGTACCACCCCATCCACGGACCGGAATCTCCGTTAACTCTCAGCGATGCGGAACCTGAACGATAGACGGACGTGTTGCGCGAAATGTAATAGTCCTGCTCATAAATCCAGGAGGCCGGCCTCCCGCCACTATCCGTCTCGAAGCCCGGATTAACGAGCAGGTTGCCCCCGGAGGAAGGAGCGTTCGTCGTCACGTTCAGAGCATCGCTGGCGGCGGAGACGTTGCCGGCCGCGTCTTTGGCTTTGACCGTAAAACTGTACGTCGTGCTGGCGGTCAGGCCGGTTGCCGTGAACGTCGTTGCTCCGGTCGTCGAACCGACAAGCGTCGCTCCGCGATAAATATCGTAACCGGTGACTCCGACGTTGTCCGTCGATGCGGTCCAGGACAGGCTTACCGTCGTGTCGGACTTCGATGGCGACGTCAAACCGGTCGGCGCTGAAGGCGCTTGGGTGTCCTCAGGCGGCGCATACGGGCTCAGAAAGCTTCCGTCGACGACCGTCGTCGTCGCGATGTCCGGTCCGGTCCAGCCGACGGCTAAGTTGTCGCCGCCGTCGCCTTCCTTGTGCAGAACTTCCACATAGTAGGACTGTCCGGCTGTCAGCGATTTCGCGGCAGACTGCTGCGAGCCGTACTTGTTCCATTCCCTCGAATTGGTCCAGCCTGTCATGGAAGCGATCTTCGTTTTGTTCGCCGGGTTGGCATCCGTGCTCAGCCACAGCTCGCTGTCGTCGTCTCCGGCGATCCAGAACGTGTACGAGCCGGTCGTTCCCGGCGTAATATAGCCGCGAATTCTTGTACCGTAATCATCCGCCCAGTTCGTCGGCGCTTCCAGACTCGTTAACGCGTTCGTGCCGCTTGGCGCCGTCGTCAACGGAATGGACGAGATGGATGTTCCGCCGATGCCGGTCCAGTATTCGCGCGTAATGCTGCCCGTTCCGCCGCCCGTCGCGGCGTTCGTCGTGACACTCAGCGCGGAGCTGGCGGCGGAGACGTTGCCTGCCGCATCCCTGGCCTTGACCGTAAAGCTGTAAGTGGTATTCGGCATCAAGCCGGTTGCCTGGAACGTTGTCGTCGAACCGCCGACCGAACCGGCGAGCGTTGCGCCATTATAGACATCGTAGCCCGTCACTCCCACGTTATCGGTAGACGCGGTCCAAGACAAATTGACCGTCGTCGCCGTTTGCGAAGGAGATGTCAAGCCCGCAGGCGCTGACGGAGCAAGCGTATCTCCGGAACCGCCGCCGCTTGCGGTAAGCGAGAAATCGTCGAAGTACAGAGCGCCGCGCAAATCTTTCATGTAAATATAAACTCTCGCTTCAGCCGTATTCGCCGGGGCAAGCCGGGAGCCGTTCACGTTGACGAAGCCAGTCGTTGTGCCCGTGTGCGTGTAGAGCAGCTCATCCTGAAGAACGTTATTCGAAGCGTCAAGGAAGCGAAGCTTGAATTCGATCATCGTCCCGTTGTTCGAGGCGGCATTGTAGTATCCGTCGAACGCATAGGTCGTGCCGGCCGCCGCTGTCGCGTCCTGATAGAAGGCAAGCCAAGGTCCGGTGTCTCCGGACATTCTCATCGACGCGGTACCGGATCTCTTGACCGCGGTGTCGCGGTAGCAGAAATAATCGTTTTCGCAGATCCACGAATCGGGCTTGTTGGAGCTATTGCTCGTATCGAA